>Ga0181529_10000045_pt1 | contig 146398 bp, 112 predicted proteins | sample PEATcosm2014_Bin_36_FD_119763 | JGI IMG/M metagenome (GOLD analysis project Ga0181529, IMG submission 119763) | Peatland microbial communities from MTU Mesocosm Facility, Houghton, MI, USA - PEATcosm2014_Bin10_30_metaG | ecosystem: Environmental > Terrestrial > Soil > Wetlands > Peat | place...
GATGTCGGCTCATCGCATCCTGGAGCTGTAGAAGGTTCCAAGGGTTAGGCTGTTCGCCTATTAAAGCGGTACGTGAGCTGGGTTCAGAACGTCGCGAGACAGTTCGGTCCCTATCTGGTGTGGGCGTAGGAGATTTGAGGGGGCCTGTCCTTAGTACGAGAGGACCGGGATGGACGAACCTCTTGTGTTCCAGTTGTCGTGTCAACGGCATAGCTGGGTAGCGAAGTTCGGTTGTGATAACCGCTGAATGCATATAAGCGGGAAGCACTCCCCAAGATGAGATCTCCCAACCCATAAGGGTAAAGAAGGGCCCAGGAAGACTACCTGGTTGATAGGCTGGATGTGTACGCTCAGTAATGAGTTTAGCTTACCAGTACTAATCGCCCGTTCGGCTTGACCATAAAATTTACCGAGCGCACGCGAATCTAACCCGATTCGCCGCGCCCCGGACTCAACGTCCGGTAGCCATCATGTAGACCCCAATCTATTCAGTTGTACAACATCGTCAACGATCTTTTTTTGAGTTTGGCGGGTGCAGCATAGCTGCACTAGCGAGATCCTTCGCCCGAAAACGGGCTCAGGATTTCGGCGGCAGACTCCCGGCGCTTTGCGCCTGAGGACTGCCAAACGCCGCAAGTTGTCGGTGATCATACCGCGGGGGAACCACCCGTTCCCATCCCGAACACGGAAGTTAAGCCCCGCTGGGCCGATAGTACTGCACGCGTAAGTGTGTGGGAGCGTAGGTCGTCGCCGGCATTAAATTAAAAAGCCACGAAGCTAATCACTTCGTGGCTTTTTCTATTTGTTGCTCTAGCTTACGGGCAAAATACGAGCGGGTCCTGCGGGCCTACGTTCTTATGGCCGAGTCGTTCAGTCGTTCCCCACAACACCCAGAGCAATATGCCGTAGCGAAACGATGATCGCTGCAGCGGTAATTTGTTGCCATTGGCGCACACGATTTCGATGCGCATTGCGCGATGGCCCAGGGTCATACCTCCGCCGATCGCGCTTCCCAGAATTGCAAAGTACGGCAAGGCAAGGACGAATCCAACGAAACATTGTGATGGTTTGTGATACAGCCGAGAAAGTTGCGGAGGTTCCAACCTCAGGCACCGGAGTGCGGGCTGGGAAGCCCGCGTACCCAGGTGGTGCCCCTGTCCGGCCGCTCAGCGCGAGTTCCGGGGTTTTCCGGAACGTGAAACGTGGAACGAAAAACGGGTAACGGTCTCCCGGCGTTAGCCAACTTCGGCAGGTGCCCAATGTCATCTGAGGAAGTATGGATATCAACACGTCATCCCTGCTGGTGACCGCGTTCATTGCCGTGCTTGCGCCGTTGATGTGTGAGCTGCCCATCGGCCTGAAGCTTCCGATGGTGGTGCTGGAAGTTGTGCTCGGGATCGTGGTTGGACCGCACGTGCTGAACTTGGCCAGGCCCGGGGGATTGCTGGGGGCGCTGGGCCAGCTTGGTCTTATCTTCCTGTTTTTTCTCGCCGGCATGGAGATTGATATCAAGAGCATCCGGGGGACTCCGCTGCTGAAAGCGGTCCTCGGCTGGACGCTCTCCATGGCGATTGCCATGGTCATTGCCCTGTTCCTCGATCGTTTCTCCTTTATCGATAATTACTTTCTGATTGGCGCCATCCTGACCACTACCACGCTGGGCACGCTTATGCCGATATTGCGCGACAGCGGCGAACTGGAAACGAAGTTCGGCACACACGTGTTGGCCGTCGGCATGATCGGAGAGCTGGGTCCCATTATTCTGGTATCAATCGTGTTTACGCGGGATCACACGCACTGGCTGCAAACTTTTCTGCTGGTGGTTTTCATTTTCATCGCCGTTGGCGCGGCCGCGATTGCGCTCTGGCCCAGTCCGCCGCGCATGGTCGCCTTGATCGGCCGAACCATGGAAAGCGCCAGCCAGCTTCCAGTGCGTCTGGCCATTCTGGTTCTGATGTTGCTCGTGGCGCTGGCCAGCAAGTTCGGGCTCGATATGATTCTCGGGGCCTTCGCCTCCGGAATGGTGGTGGGACTGGCTACCAAAGGGGAGCGGGGACGATCCGTGCATCATAAGCTGGATGCGATTGGCTTCGGATTCCTGATTCCCATGTTCTTCGTGGCCAGTGGAATGAAATTCGATTTGCCGGCCCTGCTCGATAACCCAAAAGCATTGTGGCGAGTGCCGCTCTTTTTGTTGTTCTTCCTGATCGTGCGTGGGGCTCCCGTGCTGCTTTACCGCGGCGAGTTAGCCAAAGATGAATTCCTGCCGTTCGCTCTTTATTCCGCGACGGCACTTCCGTTCGTCATCGCGCTTACGGAACTTGGCGTCTCCACCGGAAGAATGCGTACCGACAACGCCGCCGCCCTGGTAGGTGCCGGCATGCTGTCGGTCCTGCTCTTTCCCATGACGGCGATGACCCTGAGGAAGAAGGCTCCCCGGAATATAACCACGGAATACACCGAAGACACTGAACAAAGCACAAGACGAGTGGCATGAACTTCGTCCTCGCCTTCAATTTCAAATTTGCAATTTAAAATTTAAAATTGAGGGACGTCGGTTCCGTGTCTTACGCGCTTTCCGTGGTTAAGGCTGAGTTTTCCGGGGTTTGGCCGACGGCCGACGGCCAACGACCGACGGCTGCCTCTATGACAACAGTACTTCCAAGTCTTCCTGGCGCAAGTTCCGGATCAGGCTATTGTCGGCGCTGATGATGGCTTCGGCCAAGTCGCGCTTGGTTTTCTGCAGTTCGAGGACTTTCTCTTCCACGGTATCGCGCGCGATCAGGCGATAGGCGAAGACTTGCCGGGTTTGTCCAATGCGATGGGCGCGATCGACAGCCTGCATCTCCACCGCCGGATTCCACCAGGGATCGAGAAGAAAGACATAGTCGGCGGCTGTCAGGTTCAGACCCAGGCCGCCGGCCTTCAGGCTGATCAGGAAAAGCCGGCACTCCGCGTCATTTTGGAAGCGCTCGACCCGCGCCTGGCGATCACGGGTTTGTCCGTCAAGATATTCATAAACGACGCCATCGCTATCCAGACGATCGCGAACCAACCGGAGCAAACTGGTGAATTGCGAAAACACCAGGGCCTTGTGGCCCTCCTCCAAAACTTCTTTCAACTGATCCAGCAGGACTTCCATTTTTGCGCTGGGTTCGCCGGCGCGTTTGGGATCGAGCAAGCCGGGATGGCAGGCAGCCTGGCGCAGCCGCAGCAGTGCTTCTAGTACCTGGATCTTCGACTTGGCCATGCCGTCGGTCTCGATTCGCTGGAGCAGCGATTCGCGATAATGCTGGCGCAATTCGTTGTAGAGTTTGCGTTGCGCCGGCTCCATTTCGCAATACAGCGTCTGTTCGGTTTTGGTGGGGAGTTCGCTGGCCACTTGTTCTTTGGTGCGGCGCAGAATAAAGGGCCGCAGCGATTGGGCCAACAGTCGGCGCGTGTCTTCATCCGGATTGCGCAGTGCCCCGCCCGCCAGTTTAAATACGCTGGCGGCGCCCAGCATGCCGGGATTGAGAAACTCGAACAGGGTCCACAGCTCGCCCAAGTGGTTTTCCACCGGAGTGCCGCTGAGCGCCAGGCGATGCGTGCCGCGCAGCAGCCGCACGGCCTTCGACGATTCGGTGCTCGCGTTTTTTACCGCCTGCGCTTCGTCCAGAACCACATAGTCGAACTCGATATCTTTCAGGCGGAGGGCGTCGCGACGCAGAGTTCCATAAGTGGTGAGAACCACGTCATAGCCGGTGAAATCGGCGTCGGTGCGCGTCGTGCCGGTGTGATCGAGCACGCGCAGCTGTGGCGTAAACCGCTCCGACTCCTGCTTCCAGTTGAAGACCAGGGACTTGGGAACTACGACCAAGGATGGACCCAGCGGCTCGCCGGCCGCCCGCAAAACCCGGCGTGTTTCCAGCAGCGCCAGCACTTGCGCAGTTTTGCCAACTCCCATATCGTCAGCCAGGCAGCCGCCGAAGGAGAAGCGGCGGAGAAATTCCATCCAGCCCAGACCATCGCGCTGATAATCGCGCAAGTGGCCGACGAAGCCCGCAGGCTGTTCGGCGGTTTGAACCCCCTGAAAAGCCGTCAATTCTTTGCGGACCTGGGCGAAAGCCTCGTCGCAGCTGGCCTCTGGTTGAGCTGCCAGTAGCGCGTCGAGCAGTCCCGCCTGATTTCGACGAAAACGGATGTGGCCGTCGTTCGCCGATCCCATTCCCGCCAGCGAACCGAAGCGGCGCAGCCATTCCTCCGGCAATACGCCGTAATGGCCATCATCGAGCTGAACCATATTCTCGCCGCGCTTCAATGCCGCCAATAGGGCGGGCAGTTGTGCTTTAGCCTCGCCGTAGTCCACCTCGCCGTGCAGTTCGAACCAGTCCACGCCGCTGGATACTTGCAGGTGGAACGATCCCGGGCGCCGAACCACCTTGCCTTCCGCTTCAATCGCCCAGCCGGCGTCCACTAATGCACGCACGATACGCGGCAGCTTGGTGGGAGCAATTTGCCAGATGGGTCCGGGGTAAGTCAGTTCCAGGTACCGGGCGCCAAGATCGCGAAGCAACGAGGCGGCCGCGCTCTCCGCCTCGAGGTCCCGCCTGACGAACTGGTGCGCGGCGGCGTCATACCATCCGCGGGATGGGGTCGTGGAGGGAATGATGTTGCCGTCGTAGTCGAAAGACAACTCCGCCTGCAATCGCGGAGAAGGTTGCATGCGCTCCTCCGCGGCTCGCACTTGCAGACAATACTTGGGGTGGCCTGTAACTTCTTCGTAGTGCAACTCCTCGGGGACATCCAAGGGCGGCAGGTCGCGGGCGCAGAGCAGAGTCGCCAGCAGTTCATCCCGGTCTTTTGGCCAAGCTTCGATCATGCCCCCCTGGCGCAGCTGCAAGAGCCATTCGAAGGGCGTATCTTCCGCGAGTCGAGCCACCCGGTCGCCAGTGAACACCAATCCACCCTGTGTCACCAACAGGGGGACGGCCAACTCCATGCGCTCCTCTGCGCGATGCAGGAGTCCGCTTACCGCCCATTTCCCGTTTTCCCGACGGTGCATCTCCAACTTGAAGCGCCAGGGAGATTCATCTTCCTCCCACGCGAGCGGTGTCAGGTCGTCCAAGGAATTCGTGGGCTGCACATAACAACGCCCGCTACGTGCCAGCATAGGCATGAGCATGCCGGCTAAAGGATGCGCCACCTGAAACGCGCTGGGGATGGTCTCGTAGGAGTTGGAGAAATACCCGTAGGTGTAGTGTTGCTGACCGCCCACCAAACGCGAGAGAATCTCACGGTCCTCGACCACGGGCAGTTGCGCGATTTGGTCGCGCTTAAGGTTAAGCGTACTGGAGCGTGACCAACCGCCATCCGCTTTGCGATCCCGCGATTGTAGCGTCACCACCAGGTTCGAGGCCAACAGGCTGCTGGGAACGTTCACAATATAGAGCACCTGTCGTTTTTCGGGCCAGATGGTACGGGGAGCGGCGATCCGTGCGTGGAGATTGGAAATCTCCGTGATGCGTTTCTTCCACTCCGGCGGCTTGGGCGCAGGCGGCTTTGGAGGCGCCAACTGCCGGCGATGATATGCCGGGAAGTCGACTTCATCGGCGAACTCGTCTTCCCCCAAAACGGAGTCATGATCGAGAACCAGTTTGATTGCCGACTTGGCGGCTGTGAGATACCCCTTGGCTTCGGCGGCCAGCAGCGTGGCGTAAATATGTTTACAAGCGTATCCGCCATCGAAGTATGGGCAGTCGCACCAGGCGGAGAGTTGACTATCGTCCCAAGTCAGCTCGACATCGTAAATTGCCGAACCACGGACCGCGGCCAGCACCGCCCGCTCTGAGCCCTGCTGGATCCGAACCCGGCCGCGCTGAAAGTAATCCAGTCCGCGTTTGCGGATGGTACTGGTAAAAAAGCGCGCCAGCTGGGTAGATAAACAAGTATGTGCCGCTGTTCCGATCATGCGTCCGTAGCCTGGGCAAGCCGCTGCGAAGGTTCTCCTGTTGGGGGCTGAATCACACTTTGATTTTACGCTTATGGCACGGATGAAAGCCGTACCCTCATTTAGTTTTGGGCTTGCTGCTTGATCCTTTCAGGAGCGAAACGTGTCAGGGCACGACTTTAGTCGTGCCGTAAGCGGTTCATTATGAAAGGCGGCTTCAGCCGCTGCGGCGTGGCAATTTCCTTGCGGATGCACAAACAGCGGCTAAAGCCGGCAATTTTATTGCATGGAACGGCACGACTAAAGTCGTGCCCTGACACTCGTGTCTCTTGCAATGCAATTGACAGTTTCATAACATTACCCTACCGAAGGACTCTCATTTTGCGAAACTAAGTGACATTAGGCTGGCAGCCCGCGTTCCCAGGTCTACGTGCTGACCAATCCCTTAATCGCTTGCCTAAGCCGATCCATTGCTGGGGAGGGAAGGCTCGTAAACTCGAAGCCGCAACGGAATCCCTGACGGCGGCGCAAGATAGCCTCGATGCGAAACTCCTCATCGCCGCCCAGGCCAAAGTCGAGGGTTACGGCTTGTCCCGGATGGAGCGTTTCGGCAATCGTCGCCCCCAGGCCATTTTCGCTGATGTCGTGGATACGCCCGTGCATTTGCTTTTCTTTGCCCTCGATTTTCACCGATAGCGTTAGCAATGCATCCACCGACGTGCGTGGCCAGCGTCGCAGCATAAACAAGGCCAAGGGCGAGGGTTCGATCACCCGCAAGGTTAGATTGTCGTCGGGAGAGAGCAGCCGGTCCTGAATGCGCATGATGTATTTCGGATTCAGCGCGGTGCCCCGCTTCATCAAGGGTAGTTTCTGACCGGGAACGCTGAGGGAATCGGCTAGAACGTCGCCTTGGGAGATCGCGTCCAGCGGTTTGTCCAAGACCCGGGCCGCATGCTCGAGAACGGTCACGCGAATGGGACCGGGCAGCGTGAAACTGGATGCCCCCAGCCGCTGGGCGGGAGAGCAGTGTGGGATCTCGTGCGCGCGCCGGGCGGTGGGCCATCCCGCAGCCAGAGGTTGTAAACCGGCGCTTTCCAAATCCATCTTCCACGCGCCCTGGCACATGTTGCACACTTCCTCCAGGGCATCGCGTAGCTCGGCATCCGAGTGTGGGGCTTCCGAAAGAAGTGCCCGATACAGTGCCTGGGCTACCCGGTGGCTCATCTCCATGGTCAGATCCAGCCACAAGTGTTGCTCTTCCAGCACTATGGCCGAATAGACGGTAAGATCCATCGGCTCCTCGGTACCATTTTCCTTTGCCGGGGGAGCGATATACCGAATCCGCTGCAGGATGGTATTGAAACACGCCTGCATTTGCGTCATGCGCGGGGCTCTGCCGACGGCCATCATGACTGGCTGGGGCTCGGGCGGTTCCAACTCTTCGGGAGCAAAATCCTCGACTGTTTCCGGTTTCGGAGGCGGCGGCTCGGGAACGGCTGCCGGCGCAACTTCCTCCTTGGCTGTATCGGCGGGCTCGGGCTGGATGTTATGCCGGCGTAGCTGACCCTGCAGCCCGGCGATTTCCTTCTGGAATCCGCTCTCGCGTTTCAGAATTCTCTCGGCGACTTTGAGCTGAGCGGCCAGCTCCTCCGTGGATACCGGGAGAACCAGATGTCCATCCGCGCCGGCTTCCAAGGCGGCTACGGCTTCAGATCTTTCGCTATTGGGAACCAATAAAATGAGATAGGTATAGCGCGCCGAGTTCCGGGAGCGTAGTTCGCCGGCAACCTCGAAACCGCCCCTTCCCGGCAGCAGCCCATTCAGGATTGCGACGTCCACGCCGGGACTCTTCTCCAGGCACTTGCGGGCCGCCATGCCGTCCCGAACCGCTTCCACTTCATGTCCAAAGCCGCGAAGGATACGCGTCAGGCGAGTTAAGGTAAGTAGATCTTCTTCCGCAACCAATACGCGCATGACACCGCTTTCCGTTGTACTTTTGGGAGCTGATCTCTTCGCCAAAATGATACTCGGAATTGAACCGCCGGCAAAGTTCCTATCCAGATACCTGGACCGTAACCACGGAAAGCACAGAAGGCACGGAAAGGTTCAAAACACCAGATACCGAGTTTCTTCTGTTCTATTGTTATTTTTCGTGTGTTTCGTACATTTCGTGGTTGTTCCCGTTTTTCGCCGGAGATAACCACGGATTACATGGAAAGCATGGAAGGATTCAAAATCGAGAATGCCGGGCTCTTTCTGTTTTCCTGTTGTTTTCCGTGCATTCCGTGTCTTCCGTGGTTAACCTGCTTTTTTCATCCCGGAGGTTAGCTTGTCCAGTGCCCCGTCAAGAGTTTGTGGTTGCTTGAGCACTCCTTCGAACAGGTCGCCCAGGCGGGCGAAGCGGTCAGGGGCATTGCGGATGGTGAACTGCGCCGGGCGAAGTCCCTGCTTCACTTCGCTCCAGTGCAGCGGAGTTGAAACCGGAGCGTGCGGATAAGCTCGCGCCGAGTAGGGCGCGGCAATGGTCTTCGACTTCCCATTCTGCAGGTAGTCGAAGTAGACGCGATCCTTTTCGCGTCGCGCCACGCCGCGCGGCGTGGTGAAAAGCCGCGGGCGCTGGTGGATCACCAGGTGCGCCAATAGCTCCGCAAAGCCGCGAGAATCCTCGTAGGTATAGACCGGTTCAATCGGAATGTAGATGTGCATACCATCGCCGCCCGTGGTTTTGGGATAGCCGGTGAGCCCGATCGAATCCAGGACTTGGCGAACCAGCAGGGCGGCCTCGACGATCTTGTCATAACTGCACTCATAGGGATCCAGGTCGATCAGTACGAAATCCGGATGATCGATCGTATCCAGGCGGCTCATCCAGGGATTTTGATCGATGCAGGCCAAGTTGGCCAGGAAAAGCAGGCTGGCGCGATCTTCGGCAAAGACGTAGTTGGTTGGCCCCTTGGTGTGTTCGGACCAGATCTTAACTTTGCGCAGCCAGGAACCCTGGCGCTCCGGCACGTCTTTCTGAAAGAAATACTCCGCGTGGATGCCGTCGGGATAGCGCTTGAGGGAGAGCGGGCGGTCCTTGAGATGCGGCAGAATGAAAGGGGCGACGGAATCGTAATAGTTGAGCAGATCGCGTTTGGTGTAGTGGTCCTCGGGAAAAAGCACTTTGTTCAGGTTCGTCAATTTCAGCGAGCGGCCATCGATGGAAAGCGAAACTTCGTTCTCGCTGCCGGTGAGTAACGGGCTGGGTGATTCATGGCGCACATTGGCCGGAGGAACGTCGTTACGCAGCCCCAGAAATACGGGAGCACGGAGACGCCTCTCCGCAGTCCAGTTGCTGAATTTGATCATGGCCACCAACTCCGGCCGCACCCAAGTCACACCTCGCTCCGGCGGCTGAGACCCAGTAAAGGGTGAGCGTTTTGTGATCAGCGGCTCCAGCTGCGCCCGCAGTTCGCGCAAGCTCTGCGCGTTGAAGCCTGTGCCCACATTACCGGCCCAGACGAGTTTTTCGTTTTCATGCACTCCGAGTATGAGTGCGCCGAAGTGCTCCCGCTCGCCGGCCGTGAACCCGCAGATGAGAAACTCCTGCTCGTCTACCACTTTCAACTTAAGCCATTCGCGACTGCGCCGGGACTCATAACAACTGGAAGCACGCTTGGCGACGATTCCTTCCAGGCCATTCTCCCGCGCCGCGGCGAGCAGGTCTTCGCCCGCGCCGGTGAAGATCTCCGATAAACGCACCCCGGTCGCGGGCGTGACTACCGCTTGCAGCGCGCGGCGCCGGTCGCTCAGCGCGACGCCACGCAGGTCGTAGCCATCCAAGTACAAAAGATCGAATAGGAAGAGCACCACCGGCGCGCTACGCGCAAGGTGGGCAATGGCCGCTGAGTCGGTATTGGCGATGCGGGGCTGAATCAGTTCAAAGCGGCTGACGCCTTTGTCGTCGAGTACCGCGATTTCGCCATCGAAAATCGCCTGCTTTGCCGCCACGAAATGCGGCAGTACGCTCAACTCCGGATACTGGCGCTCGGTGCGGTTTCCGTTGCGCGAATATATGCGAAGCTCTTCCCCATCCAGATAGCAAAGGGCTCGTACCCCATCCCATTTCACTTCGAAGAGCCAGTCGTCGCCCGCGGGCGGCCGGGTGCCGATGGTGGCACTCATCGGCTCCAACCACTCAGGCAGTGGAGCGGCGCGGGCGCCTTTCAGAGAAGAGGGATCAAACTTTTTTTTTCGGGACTTAGGTGAAGCCACGGCCTTGGCGCGGGTCTTGGTGGTAGTGGTGCGGGCGGCGGGGCGGCTGCTTTTCCATACCCGCTCGGGGTTGCCGGCGGTTCGGCGCTTGGCTTTACGCGCGGGCAGGTTTTGCGCGATCTCCTCCTGCGTGCGCCCGGAGAGCACGCTGACGGCGTGATCCTCGATGTTCCAACCGGGGACGGCAAAATCGTCGTGCTTTTTGATTAGCAGCCAGTCCTTGCCCTTGCCCCGGCCCTTCATCAGAACCAGGGCAAAATCACCGTTGAGCTTCTCGCCGGAGAGACGGAATTTGAAATCGCCACGAGCCAGCTGTTCGGGAGCGGAGACCCCGCTATCGAGCAGCTCGTAGGTGCCACGGTCCCACAACATCACCGAGCCCGCTCCGTAGCTGCCGGCGGGGATGTTGCCTTCGAATGATCCGTATTCGAGGGGATGATCCTCCACCTGAGCGGCCAGATGCCGTACCGCGGGATCCAGGGACGGTCCCTTGGGGACGGCCCAGGACTTGAGTACCCCATCCACCTCAAGGCGGAAATCATAGTGCAAACGCGAAGCGTTGTGACGCTGCACGCAGAAGCTGGGTAGCTTCTTGGCCGAACTTTCGCCAGCGTCTTTCCGGGAAGGCTCCGGCGCCGGCTCCGGAGTCTCTAAAAACCTGCGCTTGCGGGCGTATTCTTCGAGCAACTTTCCGTCCCTCGTTCACCACCAAAGTATCGTACCGCTCTGATGGTTTGATGAATCAGGAGGCCCCTATGGCAGCCACGGTTTGGAAAGGGCAATTGCAGTTCGGATTGGTTTCGCTGCCCATCCGCCTATATAGCGCGGCGCGGGGCGAGTCAATCAGCTTCAACCAGCTACATGCCCCCGACCATTCTCGCATCAAGCAGGTAATTTACTGCCAGGCCGAGGATAAGCCGGTGCCACGCAATGAGCTGGTCAAAGGCTATGAATATGAAAAAGATCATTACGTGGTGATCGACGACGAGGACATCAAAAAGGCCGCTCCGCAAACCGCTAAGGTCATGGAAATCCAGGAGTTCGTGAAGGCGGACCAAGTCGATCCCGTGTTCCTCGAGAGTTCCTACTATGTAGCCCCCGAGGAGGGCGGCGAGAAGCCCTATGCCCTTCTCTACGAGGCATTGCGGCAATCTCAGTATTACGGGGTGGCCAAGGTTTCCATGCACAATCGCGAACATGTGGTCATCCTGCGCCCGGCCCGCAAAGGACTGTTACTGCACACCATGTATTACATGGACGAAATCCGGCAAGTGGAGGAATTCCGCACGGATACCGCCCTGATCAAAGAACGCGAACTCGAACTGGCGAAAACCTTGATTTCCTCCCTGGCCGAGGACTTTCAACCGGAGAAATACCACGACAGCTACCGGGAAAATATTCGCCACATGATTGAGGACAAAGTAGCGGGGCGCAAAATCGTGGAGCCGCCCACCCCGCATATGGCGCCGGTGATCGACATCATGGAAGCGCTCAAGCGAAGCCTGGCGGAACGGCGTAAGCCTGTGCAGTCGGCTACTCCCGCCGCCAACGAAACGGCGGCGGCGCCAGAGACGACCAAGAAGCGTGGCCGGCGCAAAGCCTCCTAAAGCTAAGTATTTTCAAGCTTAAGGTCCTGTGCTGCTCGTCAAGCGGGCGGATTTCGGCTATCTTACAGGCAACCCCGATTGAGGAAGAAACGATGTCCGCTTCTCCGGCCATGATCGCCGAAGTTCCCATATTTTCCCTGTTGGACGACAACGAGTGCACCACGCTGGCCCAGTTGGTCGAGACGCAGCATTTCACTGCCGGCCAGATTATCTTTGCCGCTGGCGATGCTGGCGGATCGCTTTATATCGTCCATTGCGGCCATGTCCAGGTCTATACGGAAACCTTGGAAGGGGAGCAGATCGTGCTCGGCGAAAACGACCCCGGTGACGTCTTCGGCGAGATCTCGCTATTGGATGGAGGGCCGCGCAACGCCAGTGCGATGGCTGTTCAAGATACCGATCTCCTGGTGTTCGATCGCGACGGCGTTTTCGAACTGGTCAAGGAACACCCGCATGCCGCGCTGGATCTGCTTACCGCAGTTGGCCGCCGGCTACGCCATACCGACGAGTTGCTGCGCACTCGCGTCACCCGCAACGCCAATGTCGAGGAGCAGGAGCGATTGACCTTGGCCCAGCGCCTGGCCGACCAAATCAGCGCCTTTGGCGGCTCTTGGACCTTTATCCTGCTATTTTTTCTGCTGATGGCCGTATGGGTGGCCGTCAATACTATCGTGCTGGTGCGCCACGCTTTTGATCCTTATCCGTTTATCTTCCTGAACCTGGTGTTGTCGATGGTGGCGGCCATCCAGGCGCCGGTTATCATGATGAGCCAGAACCGGCAGGCCACCAAAGACCGGCTGAAGTCCGATCTCGATTACGAGGTCAACCTCAAGGCGGAATTGGAGGTCGCCGCCCTGCACAAGAAGATCGACCGTCTGCACGAAATCTTGGAGGAGAAATCGGTAGCGAGTAGCTAGGGGCTAGTAGTTAGCAGTTAGGGGCCGGGCCGGAATCGCCGGCGGAACGCCGGGAAGAACGCCGCCGGGCCAATCGCCAACAGCCAATTGCCAATTGCGCTTCTACGTTGGGAACACCGAAGCCCGGCCCCTAGCTACTAACTACAAGCTACGACCGACTGTTTACTCCATATCCTGTAGCACGCCGTACATGCAATAGAGACGCCAGACGAGGATGGCGTGTACGATGACCGGCAAGAACATGAGGGGACTCCACCGGCCAATCAGGCACAGGCTTTCGGCAACATACACCGAGGCCCCGATCAGGAATGCGGTTTTATTCATCCGGGCCGCCATAATGCCCAATATTGCGAATGTGCCGGTGACCATGGCCGAGGCGACGGCCAACCACGTGGATCCCGCGGCAATCCAAATCAGCGTTTCGATGAGCGCCAGCACCGTGATGATAAAAAAGCGTAGCGAGGCCCAACGAGCACAGTGCGGGGTGGTGGCGGCGACAGTGGCTCCGTCGGTTCCCCCCGCGACGAATGTGTTCTCATCGAAAATCGTTTGTTTCGTGGGCGCCTCCGGTTCCCCAGCGCTGGTTTTCTCTTTGCCCACGTAGCGGTTGCCCACCCATGGATTGTCGAGCGGCAGAGCCGTGCCCTCGTACACCGTGCCGGGCTCGGCGCTGTGAGATGCTGGAGCTGTTCCCATTGGGTCCCCTATAAATTATTGGAGTCATCGCATCGTAAGAGAATTACCGTGATCGAGATACGTGCCTAAAGTCATAAAATATTATCGGGTGAGCTAAAGTCGAAGATTTTTCACCGCAGAGGACGCAGAGGCCGCAGAGGAAAGCCCAAGCTTGGGAACGTGGGCTGCCAGCCCGCAAAGCCGATTTAGTATTCTGGCCAACGACCAAGGACCAACGACGAATCTTATGCCGCTAGCTGAACGAAAACTGATTGACCGCATCCGGCGCATGGCTGGAAGCAAATCGAATGTGGCGTTGGCGCGTGGAATCGGGGACGATTGCGCGGTGCTGCGTCCGCCGCGTGGGCATGAACTATTGCTGACCACCGATTTCAGCCTGGAAGGCGTGCATTTCCGCCGCGAGTGGCATGCAGCGGAGGCCGTAGGCCATCGTTGCCTGGCGCGTGGATTGAGCGATATTGCCGCTATGGGCGGCATCCCCATGGCGGCGTTCCTGTCGCTCGCGCTGCCGGCCGGGCTGCCGCAGGAGTGGGTGGATGGCTTTTTGCGCGGATTTATCCGGCTGGCTAAAAAGTTCGAGACTCCGCTAGCCGGGGGCGATACGGCGGAGTCCCCGGGCGGGGTGCTGGCCGACGTCGTCGTGCTCGGTTCGGCGCCGCGCGGGAAGGCCGTCGCGCGCTCCGGCGCTCGCGTGGGAGACGATATTTACGTCACCGGTAACCTGGGCATGGGAATTGCCGTATTGCGGAAACTCCAGGAACATCCGCCCGCCCGGCCAGCCTTGAAATATCCCGTTGCCGAGCGCAAGCATTTTTATCCGGCGCCCCGCATCGAAGCCGGACGCTGGTTGCGGGAGCAAGGATTGGTTTCGGCCATGATCGACATCAGCGACGGCCTATCGACAGAGTTGAGCCATCTTTGCGAAGAAAGCCAGGTCGGCGCCTGGATAGCGCAAACCGCTGTTCCGGTCGCTCCCGGCGCTACGCTGCGCGATGCGTTGCATGGCGGCGATGAGTACGAGTTGCTGTTCACCGCCTCCTCCCGTAAGCATGACCAAGTTCCCCGCCGCATTGGCGGGGTACCGGTTCACTGGCTGGGCGCCATCACCAACACTCCGGGCATGTGGCTGGTGGCGCCTGACATGAAATCGCGGCAAGAGCTGAAGCCCGAGGGCTGGCAACACCTGAAAAGCAACAAGCAATAAGCGATAGGCAATAAGCCAACCTGGCGGGTGCACAGGTTCTGTCGAGGGCCGAGTGTGGTATAGCTTGAAAGATGCAGAGGGACGGAGGAAAATTTGAAATTTGAAATTTCAAATTTGAAATTTATTGGCGGGCTCCTTGCCTGGATGGTGTTCGCCTCCCTGGCTGGCGGACAATCGACGCCTCCGGCTACAGCCCCGCCCACGGCGGCGCAAATTGTGCAGCAGTTCGGGCCCGCATTCCATGCCGATCCCGCTTTTCCCGTGCTAGTCGCCGACTTCGATGGCGATGGCGCGGAAGATGCCATAGCTGTGGCGACGAACGAGAATCCTCTGCTGGATGAGCTCGCGTTTCATTACAAAGTGGTTGACCCTTATAGCTCCTCCTATGGCTTCAAGGATCCGAAACTAACGCAACAGTTTTCCACTGAAGAGAAGCCGCGGCTACTGCTGGTGGTACATGACTGGCGCGCCCCCAAAGCGAAATTTGTGCTCATGATCGTACCCTTCGAGAAGCTATCCCTTACCCGCGAGCTGGTGAAGAAAAAGCCTGTGCCCGCCGTGCTGATTACCGAGGATTCGGGAATGAAATCGTCGGTGTATTGGGATGGTAAAAAATGGAAGTGGAAGGAACAGTAGATAGTAGATGGTAGTTAGTAGCTAGGGGGCGGGGCCGCCTAGAATCGACTGCTCTTTCGGATTCTGGCGACGCGCGAAGCGGGCCCCTAGCTACCAGCTACTAGCTACTAGCTACTGCTGACTATGAGAATCATTGGCGGACAATATCGCAGCCGACAGATACGAGCCTTGCCGGGCGCGGATACGCGGCCTACCTCCGACCGATTACGGGAAACCTTATTCGATGTGATGACCGCGGGCCGGCCGGAGGCGCTGGAGGGTCGTGTATGGATCGACCTGTTTGCCGGCACCGGCGCCGTCGGTTTGGAAGCGCTCAGTCGCGGCGCGAGCACCGTGTATTTCGTCGAAGCGTCGCGCCGGGCCACCGTCATGATTCGCCAGAATCTGCAGGCTTTGGGTGCGACGGGTGGCGAGATTATTGAGCGGGCAGCCTTGCCGGCGCTGCGCTTACTGGAGGCCCGGGAAATCGTTTGCGACCTCTGTTTCCTCGATCCCCCTTATCGCGCCGCGGAGGCTTATGCCCAGGCTCTGGATTATCTCTCCGTATCGCGATTGTTGCAGCCCCATAGCATCGTAGTGGCCGAACACGACAAACACTTCGAACCCGGGGAACGCTTCGGCGAATTGGCACGGTATAGGAACTTGCGCCAGGGCGACGCGGTGTTGAGTTTTTACAGAAGAAGCTAGAAGACAGGAGTTAGGAGTTAGAAGAACCAGCCGCCGAAGGCGGCGGAAAATGGTAGCCCACGGCGTGAGCCGTGGGGAAATTGCGTTAACAAATAAAAAAGCCCTCGAAGAGGGCGAAAGAATGTCTCGTTCTAACTTCTAACTCCTAACTCCTGAATTCTGTCTCCTGTCTCAACTGGCGCGGGGCAAGCCAATTTCCATGATCACTTCTTCTTCGAGGCGTTTGGAATAATCGTAGACGACGCGCAGGAGCAGGATGCGTTCCTTGTGGGAGCGGGCCATGGCGGCGGCTACGTCCAGATCGGCAAAGCTGCCGACCCACTGCCGGCCGGCAGCGGAGATGGTCCAGACTTCGAATTGCTCCCAGCGAGACATACCATGCTCAGTTGCGAGTTGTGAGTGGCGAGTTGCGAGTGGCCTGTTCAATATTCGCCACTCACAACTCGCAACTCACAACTGTTGTCTATTCTTCTTCTTCGACTTCCTCGCCCTTTTCCGCCTTGGCGGCAGCGATGATTTTCTCCTGCTGCAGGGAGGGAACCACGTCGTAGTGATTCATTTCCATGTTGAAAGAGCCGCGGCCCTGAGTCATGGAAGTGAGTTCGGCGCCATAGGTGAGCATTTCGGACATGGGCACTTCGGCGCGTACCACGGTCTTACCGCCTTTGTTGTCCATCCCCTGAATCCGTCCCCGACGGGAGTTCAGGTCGCCCATGATGGCGCCGGCAAACTCGTCGGGTGCGATGATCTCGACCTTCATTACCGGTTCCAGTAACGTGGGTTTGGCCATTTCCATGGCCTTGCGGAAGGCAATGCGGCCGGCGGTCTTGAACGACAATTCGTTCGAGTCCACTTCGTGATAGCTGCCGTCGTACAAGGTCACCCTGAAATCCACGACCGGAAAGCCGGCCAGGAAGCCGCGAGCGGCGGCTTCGACGATGCCCTTTTCCACGGCGGGAATGTAGTTTTTGGGGATCGAGCCGCCGAAAATATCGTTGACGAATTCAAAGGCGCCGCCCCGCGGCAGCGGGTCCATCTTAATCCGGCAGTCGCCGAACTGACCGTGGCCGCCGGTCTGCTTTTTGTGACGGCCCTGGACGTCGGCGTGGCCGCGGATGGTTTCACGGTAAGGCACCTTGGGCGCCTTCAGCGTCACTTCCGTGTTGTAGCGTTTCTTCAAGCGGCTGACGACCACTTCAATGTGTTGCTGCCCGGTGCCGGCGATCAGGAATTCCTTGGTCTGTTCGTCGCGATAGAAGCGCAACATAGGATCTTCTTCCATCAACTTATGCACGTTGGCGAGTTTATCTTCGTCGGCGCGCGACTTAGGCTGAATGGCGAAGGTGATGGCCGGGTCCGGCAGCTTGATTCCGGGATACTCGATGGGCGAAGCCTTGTCTCCCAAGGTGTCGCCGGTAACCGTGTCCTTGAGTTTGGCAACCCCGCCAATATCGCCGGCGTGTAATTCGTTCACCGGCACCGCTTGCTTGCCTTCCATGATCGACAGATGGGCGAATTTTTCCTGCGAGCTCTTGTTGTAGTTCTGCAGCATGGCATCGGTTTTCAGTACGCCGGAGTACACCTTGAAATAGGTGATGCGGCCGGCGAAGGGATCACTGATGGTTTTAAAGACGAAGGCGGAAAGGGGTTGGCTATCGCTGACTTTGCGTTCGGTGGGTTTGCCGTCGCCCGCCGGAGCCACGCTGGTGGCCACGCCGCGATCGGCGGCGGTGGGCAGGTAGTCCACGATAAAGTCCAGCAAACGATCGGCGCCGATATTTCCCAAGCCCGAAGCGAATAGCATCGGCACGATGCGGCGTTCCATGACGGCGCTCCGCAGTCCCGTCACCAGATCTTCCTCCGACAGCGAGCCCTGCTCGAAAAACTTCTCCATCAGGGAGTCATTGCCTTCGGCAACCATCTCGACCAGTTTGTCGCGCGCCGCCTGAGCGGCTTCCTTCATGTCAGCGGGAATCTCGCCTTCCTGGCCTTTGCCGTTGCCGGCCAGTTGGTAGGTGTAAGCCTTCTGGTGAACGATATCCACGACGCCGTTCAGATGTTTCTCGCTGCCGATGGGCAACTGAACGGGAACCACGCCGCGCCCGAAGGCGGCGGTTACCGATTCCATTACGCGGCCATAATCGGCGCGCTCACGATCCATGCGGTTGGCCACGATGATTCGCGGCAGTTCAAATTCGTCGGCGTATTGCCAAACCTTTTCGGTAACTACTTCCGCGCCCGCTACGCCGTCGACCACGACGATGGCGGCCTCGACGGCCGGCATAGCCAGTTTGGCTTCATGCACGAACATGTTGAATCCGGGGGCATCTAAAAAATTAACCTTGCTCTTGTTCCACTCGGCGAAAGCCATAGCCAGCGCGATGGACATCGTGCGCTGGACTTCTTCTTCGTCGTAGTCAGTGACGGTGCTGCCGTCGTCCACGCGGCCCAGTCGTTGGGTGGAGCCGGCTGTGTAGAGCATGGCAGAGACCAGTTGGGTTTTGCCGGAATGACCGTGGCCAACAACAACGACATTCCGGATGTTCGCGCCTTCGTAAACCTTCACGGATGACTCCTTTCAGGTCTGCCGCCCCCCGCTCAAAAAAGGCCCCGGGCACGAACTGTCGCCCAGGGATTCACATTTCGGGAACGAGCGCACGGCAATCACACCAATCGCGCACGATGGAAGCTGGGTAAATCTGCATTGCATTCTAACACCTGAATTTTCAGCGGCTCAAGGGAAGAGTGGACGGTTTCACGTTTTTCGTGCGCCGTCGAAGAAACGTTCCTCGTTCCTCGCTTCTCGTTCCACGTTGAGAGGCCGTCTCCCGTTCCCCGTCCCCCGCCCGGAGGCCGTTTCACGTCGTTCGGTTCACGTTTAGACGCCGCAAGTGGAGCGTAAAGTTTCGGAGATTGGGGTTCAGAGGTTTCAAGGTCAGGCACCTAAATGCGGGCGAGAAAGCCTGCGAGCCCAGCCCCCGGCGTCTTCGCGCTTCAGCGCGAGTTCTGGGGGGTATCCGGAACGTGAAACGTGAAACGAAAAACGTGAAACGGGCCTTCGGTCGGGGAACGGGGAACAGGGGACGGGGGACGGTTGCTGCTGCCTACTCTTCTTCTCCGAGAAAATAGGTCCACATGGCGAAGACGATGGTCATGTAGAGCGTGAGCATATTCAGGGTTACCGTCATGATGATTGCCTGTTTTCCGCAGCAGTGGCAAGAGCCTACTGAATAAGATCGGCGTTTGCGTGCAAGAGTTTAGCCGCTGAGCCGAAAGGAGCTGACGAATGCGGAAAACTCACGAACTGCGAGAAATGAGAGAGATTCCAGCGCAAAAACGACACCGGTTCGCCTCAAATGCAGCGAACCGGCGCCGTCTTAAAATAAGCGGCGGATATTAGGCTTCGGCGGGTTCGGTAGCCGAAGAAGCAGCTTCTGTTTCCGCTTCGATTTCCTTCTCCACTACCACTTTGATGCTCGCGCGAACATCCTTGTGGAGATGAAGCTCGACGGTGAACTCGCCGACGGTTTTGATGGGGTGTTCGAGTACGAGCTTGCGGCGATCGATCTCGAATCCCTTCTTTTCCAGGGCGGCGGCGATTTCCGAAGAGGTCACCGACCCGAAGAGCTGGTCGTGGTCGCCCGAGCGGCGTACGAATGTGACGAATGCGCCTTCCAGCAGCTTCGCCAAGGCTTCGGCGCCGGACTTCTCTTTGGCCGCACGACGCAAGGCGGAAACCTTCATCTGTTCAATTACGGTCTTGTTCTGCTTGGTGGCTTCGATGGCCAGTTTCTTGGGCAACAGGTAATTGCGCCCGTACCCCTCGGCGACTTTCACTACGTCGCCGCGGGAACCCAGCTTGTCCACGTCTTCTTTGAGAATGACTTCCATCGTATGGCTCCGGTTTCTAATCTCCCCCTTCCCGAGCAATCGTGGCCGGAGAGGAGACGTAAATTCATGTCTGCGGCGGGAGCCGCCTTGTCTCGCGGTGGTCTAACGCCGAAGAAACAAAGCTGCGACAGCCGTGCTCGCTTGCTGGGCCGTGCCGGAGCTTATCCGGCCAGCCGACAGCGAACGCCAGCGCTTACATGCGTGCGCTGAACGGAAGCAGAGCGATATTGCGTGCCTGTTTGATGGCATCACTAAGGCGGCGCTGGTGCGGGGTACACACTCCGGTCAGCCGCCGGGGAACGATCTTGCCGCTCTCCGCCACGAACTGGGAAAGCAGACGAACGTCCTTATAGTTAATGGCATCGATCTTCTCGACGCAGAATTTGCAAACTTTCTTGCGACGGAAGTATTTGCGCGGCCCACCGCCGCCGCCTTCCCGGCCGCCACCTGGGCCGCCTGCGCCTCTGGGGCCGCCACGTCCGGGCCCTCCGGAACGCGGGGTGAACGGACGGCCACCCTCTGGGGTCGATTGCGGAGTAGTTTCGTCAGCCATGTTTATCCTCGAGATCCTTTCTCGTTAGAGCTTGCGGTTCAATTAGTGGTAGCGGGCTCGGCTTCCGGACTTACCGGCGCAGGCTCAGCTTCGGGTGCGGGCACAGCTTCCGGTTCCGCGTCGGCGGCCGGCGCCGGCGTCGTCACAACCTCGGGGACCGGGGCAGGGACGGGCACGGGTGCCGCAGGTGCGGGCACGACCGGGGTGATCGGCACGGGAGCCCGGCGACGATGCGCTTCGCGATCCTTGCGGACCTTGTCGAGTCGCTTCTGCTCCTCATCCACGCGTACCGTCAAAAACTTGATTACCGGTTCGGCCACGCGCAGGCGGCGTTCCAGTTCATGGACGACCGTACCGCTCTCGCTCTCGACCGTGAACAGGACGTACATGCCTTCATGGAACTTGCGGACGACATAGGCCAGACGACGCTTGCCCATGCGTTCGATCGTTTTCACCGCGCCGCCCGCCGCGCCCACTTGGCCTTCCAGAGTGGAAATCAGCTTGTCCAGGTCTTCCTCGACCATGTCGGGACGGACAATGAACATCACTTCATAAGTACGCTGCATTCGTGTTCTCCAGTCTCCACACGGAGACTCTCAATATGCTCGCCGCTATCCCCTAAGGTACCCTCGCGAGTTAAAACCCTATTCCGCTTCGGCGGTTGTTTCCGCCTTGCGATTGAAGCGATTCATGGCAATATCGGCGCCTTCCGTAAGGATCACCTTTACCGCCTCAGCCGCTGCTTCCAGCGCCTGATCCACCGAATCGTGCTGCGACTTCTTGAACGGTGACAGCACATACTGTGCGCCATCCCCTACCTTGCGTCCGGGGGAAATGCCCAGGCGAATGCGGCTGAAGTTCTGGGCGCCCAACGCGCCGATAATCGACTCCATGCCATGATGCCCGCCCGCGCCGCCGTTCTTACGCACCCGGATGTCGCCGATCGGTAAATCCAGATCGTCATACACCACAATCAAATCGCGGGCCGGCTCCAATTCCAGCTCTTCGACTAAACTGCAGACCGACTCGCCGCTCCGGTTCATGTAGGTTTCCGGCTTAGCCAGTAAAACCTGCACTCCGGAGATGAGCGTCTTGCCCGTTAAAGCCCGTCCGCGCCGGTTCACGATGGCCGCGCCATACTGCCCGGCGATACGATCCACGGCGAGAAACCCGAGATTGTGCCAAGTGAACTGGTACTCGATGCCCGGATTGCCGAGCCCGACAATCAGTTTCACTTACCCTCGCAACGCCGCCGTCGGCTCTTGGCCCTCGGCCTTCGGCAAGCCACCGCCACAGTTTCCGGCCGACGGCCGACGACCGATAGCCGATGGCCACGCAACTACTTCTTTTCCTTGCCCTTGTCGGCTTTGCCCTTGTCGGCGCCTTCCTCGGCCTCCTGCTTGCCCTTCTTGATAACTTCGGGTTCGGCAGGGGTGCCTGCGGCAGCATCGACGGTGGCATCGGCCGCCGCGGCTTCCACCACTTCCTTCACGTGGACGATATGCGCCACGGGCGACTCTTCGTCGGTCAGGAAGTGCAGGGTGCCGCCATGGGGCAGATCTTTTACGCGCAGCACCTGGCCGGAAACGAGATGAGTGATATCGATTTCCAACTTGGCCGGAATATCGTCGGGCAAGCATTCCAGTTCGATTTCGCGCAACACCTGCTCCATGATGCCGCCGTCCAGTTTGACGCCGACCGATTCGCCGATGAGCAGGATGGGCACCTTTACGGTCAGCATCTTGTCCATAGCGATACGCTTCAGATCCAAGTGCAGCAAGGCGCCCTTAATGGGGTCGCGTTGCCAGTCGACGATCATGGTCTTGGTGCTGTCACTGGCCATCTGAAGGTCGATGATGGTGTTGTGGCCGGTGGCCGAATGCAGAATCAATCCGATCTGCTTGGGATCGACGCTAATCGAGATGGGCGGTTTGCCGGCGCCGTATACAGTGGCGGGAACCCGCCCTCCCTTACGAACACGCCGCGCGTGGTTCTTGCCCTTGGCTTCGCGCATCTCGGCCTGCACTACGTTGTTTGCGGTTGTTGTCGCCATATCGCTTACGTTCCTTTTTGCCGGGGTCCGGAAAGTCCGGTGCGCCGGGGTTACGCAAATAATTTACTGACCGAACTTTCTTCGTGAATGGATTGAATCGCGCGAGCGATCAATCCGGCGATGGTCAGCGCCTTGATCTTGGGTTCCTTCAGCGCTTCTTCGCTGAGAGGAATCGTGTTGGTAACGACCACTTGCTCCAAGTAGGAGTCGTGGATGCGCTGGATAGCCTCGCCGGAAAGTACAGCGTGCGAGGAGCAGGCATAAACCTTATTGGCGCCATTGTCCACCAGGGCCTTGGCGGTTTTCACCAGGGTGCCGGCGGTGTCGATGATGTCGTCCAGCAGAACGCAATTGCGTCCGCGCACATCGCCGATGACGTGCATCACTTCGGTGACATCCATTTCGACACGGCGCTTATCGACAATGGCCAACGCCGAGTCCATTTTCTTGGCGAAGAAGCGCGCGCGCTCCACGCCCCCCGCGTCCGGCGAAACCACGGTGAGATCGGGTAATTGCTTCTTGCGCCAGTAATCCACCAGGACCGGCGAAGCGAATAGATGGTCCACCGGAATATTGAAGAAGCCCTGCAGTTGCGGGGCATGCAGATCGACGATCACGCAACGGTGGGCGCCGGCGGTGGTCAGCAGGTCGGCCACCAGTTTGGCGGAAATCGGAGCGCGCGGCCGGTCCTTGCGGTCTTGCCGCGAGTAGCCGAAGTAGGGAATCACCGGCGTAATGCGCCGTGCCGAAGCGCGCTTCAACGCGTCGATCATCAGCAGCAACTCCATCAGGTGCTCGTCCACCGGAAAGCAGGTGGGCTGCATGACGAAGACGTCGGCGCCGCGCACGTTCTCCAGAATCTGTACGTAGGCTTCGCCATCCTGAAAGCGGGTGACGTTGGCCTGTCCGCGCGCCAATCCCAGATGTCCGCAAACCTCATCCGCCAGGGACGGATTGGCGGTGCCGGAAAAGATCTTCAACTTGTCGTCCACGCGCACCCGCTGGGGTTTGCGCTCCGCGCTTTTCGGATCTTGGTCTTTTCTGTCCATAGCCGTGGCTGTGCCAATGGCGTCTCCCGCCGTGGTGGCTGCTGCCGTGACTCCCGGTTGTGCTACGGTAACCTTCATAATCCCCAGTTTCGAGTTGCGAGTTGCGAGTTGTGAGAGTTCGGTCTTGCGACTCGCAACTCGTGACTCGTGACTGATTTTTTGGCTGGGCGGCCAGGATTCGAACCTGGACAAAGTGCTCCAAAGGCACTTGACCTACCATTAGTCGACCGCCCAAAACCCTGTGTGAGTGTCGTATCGGCGACGGAGTGGAACTCCAAGCTTATTTTGCTCCACTCGCGTGAAACTCCGCAAATCCCGAAGCGAAAATCACGTACCAAAAATACCGCGCCAGTACTGCTGGCGGGTAAGGGTGCTGGCGGTGTAGGCCGTCGTGCCACCTTCGACCAGCTTTTGCGCGGCGGCTTGTGCCTGCTCCGCCGAATCAAACAGGCCATAGACCGTCGAGCCGGAACCACTCAAGGACGCATATTTCGCCCCCACGCGTTCCAACCCGCGCTTCACCTCGCGTAATTCGGGATGCTTAGGAAATACGACCGATTCAAAGTCGTTTTCGATCCCGGCACGGACGAGGTCGAGAAGCGGTGTCTCGGCCCGGCCCCCACTCTTTGTGGGAACACCGGCTGTGGAACCTGCTGCCGCACGCGGCAACCCTGCCGTCAGCCACGCAAACACACGTTGACTGAACACGTCTATTGTAGCGGACGATCCTGGAGACGTCAAACCGGAAGCGGCGCGATCTTTGGCAGCGGCGCCAAACTGCGTGTCCCAGTCGGCGAAGGCGCGAGGCGTGGAGATGCCGATCTCCGGCGTGACCAGCACCAGATGCGCGACCGGCAAATCTCCCAGCGGAAATACCTCTTCGCCACGTCCCAAGCCCAGTACGGTGCCTCCGATTAAGAACAGGGGCAGGTCGGAACCGACCTCGGAGGCGATCTGCAAACGCTGCTCGGGCTCTAAGACAACGCCCAAGGCCCGTTCCAGGGCCAGCAGGGTCGCCACAGCGTTGGACGAAGCCGCTCCCAGGCCACCCTGTACGGGAAGGTTCTTTTCAATGGTGATCAGTATCTTTTGGCGTATTTTTACGGCTTTGAGCACACGCTCGGCCACGCGCCAGCAGGTATTGGTTTCGTCGCAAGGAACGCGCGAATCGCGGCAGCGCATCTCGATGCCCAGTCCGCGCTGCACGTCAACCTTCACGACATCGTTCAACGAAATGGTCTGGTAGATGGTGCGCAGGCTATGGAAGCCGTCCCGGCGCAACGGCCCTATAGCCAGCCCGAGGTTAATCTTCGCGTAGGAGCGCACACTGATAGGCATTGAACGGATTGTAAATCAACGCTTGTATCCATGTCGCAGCCAAGCCAACGCCAGCATAAGCAAGCTCCAACCGCAGACGCCACTCCATTCCCAATGGCTCCAGGCGATAGCGGAAACCGCCGATCCCATGGCCGCGCCCAGAAAGAAAATAATCATGTAAATCGTATTGATCCGGCTGCGGGCTTCGCGGGAGAGGGCGAAAATGCGGGACTGATTGGAGATCTGCATGGTCTGCTGTCCGATATCGAGCACCACCACGCCCACGATCAATCCAGCCAAGTGATATCCGTAGATCCAGAGGAGTGCGTATCCGGCAGTCAAAAAGCCGAGGGCAATGGTCAGGGTAAATCGCGCCCCGTAGCGGTCCACCAGCTTTCCCGCCGGGGATGCGATCACCACGCCGGCGGCGCCCAGCAGGCCAAAACTGCCCGCCACCGCCGCGCCCCGATGATAGTGGGGCGATCCGAGAAAGAACGCCAAGTTGGTCCAGAAAGAGATAAATGCGGCAAAGACCAGAAAACCCACGGCGGAGGCTTCGCGCAATATGGGCTGTTCCCGAGCCAAGTCCCATAGTGAGCGCAGCGCTACGCCATACCGCAGAGGCTGGGCCGGCGGCAGCTTGGGCAAACGCCACCACAGCAGGGGAACAAAGGCCCCGGTGGAAGCCGCGCCCAGCAGAAACATGGCGCGCCAACCAAACATCTGGGCAATCGATCCGGAAACCGCGCGCCCCAAGAGGACTCCCAGCAACAAGCCGCTCATTACCGTGCCCACGGCTCGTCCGCCTTCTTCGGGCCCGGCCAACTCCGGCGCGATGGGGACCATAACGTGGGTCACCGAGGCCGTCATGCCGATCGCCACACTGGCGGTCACCAGCAGCCAGAAGGTAGGCGCCAGGCCGGCCGCCATCAGCGCCAGCGATACCGCGGTGAAGAGCCGCAGGATCAGTTTCCGGCGCTCTACCACATCCCCCAACGGTACGAATAGAAGAATGCCGGCCGCGTAGCCGAGTTGCGTGGCCACCGAGACGGCTCCGGCGCGGCCATGAGAAACATGGAAGGCGCGGCTGATCTCCAGCAGCAACGGCTGGTTGTAATAGATGGTCGCCACGCTGGCGCCACTGGCCAGCCCAAGAAAAGGCAGCAGTCCGCGTCGCGCGCGGCTAATTTGGGGAGGGGCCGATGAGGTAATTACATCCACTCTTTAGGCTACCAGAGCGAGCCCGCCGAGGCGGACGAAAGATGGTAGCCCACGGCGTGAGCCGTGCACCTGCTCTTGTCGCGTCTTCCCCGCACAGAGCCCGCCGGCGAGGGCGCCAGCGCTACGCCTGCGAGGCTTTTCCGCTTCCGGAATCTTCGAGCCTCCGTCGAACTGCGCTTGCGAAAACACCTCTTGCCCGCCGTCCGAAGGCAGCGCTATGAGTTTGCCTCCAATTCATACGGAGACAAACAGCTTCCATCGCTTCCAGGGCAACGCAAACGTAGCGCCGGCGCCCCCGCCGGCGGGCTCTGTGTGCGAGATCCATGAAGCATGATCGTGGAGGAACTTCTCTGGCGAACGGCCTGGCGCGTCGCGTGATTCCTGGGAGATGCGCGGAACTTTGCGTATGAAAATGGAGCACGTCACAAAAAAAGCGGCGCGGGTTTTTAATCCCGCGCCGCCGATTCTTGCTGCCAACTGCCTATGCGCTCTGTCCTTTAGCCGTGGTTGCGCTGGCGTAGACCTCCTGCGCTGCACGTACCGCGGAACCGAACTCCACTTTGCCCGTTACCTTGGCGATGACGTGCTCCATGGCGGCGATGATAGCGATGGTGTCGAGGTAGTCAAAGCAACCCAGGTGGGCGATGCGGAACATCTTGCCCTTCATATCCCCCTGGCCGTTGGCTACCACGGCATCGAAGCGCTCCCGGAATTCCTTCACGATGACGCCGGAATCCAGATCGTTGGGTGGAACAATCGCCGTTAAAGCGGCGCCAGGCGAGGCGGAATAAATCTTCAGCCCCAGCGCCTGCGCGGCCGCGCGGGTCATGGCTGCCATCACCTCGGCATTCTGAATCAGGGAATCGCGTCCTTGCGCCAGGTCGCCGCCGGCGTTCTGGGCAATGTAGTCCAGAGCCGCGGCCATAGCGGCAATCAACGCGATCGCCGGTGTGTAGGCGGATTCGCCCTTCGCCGCCGACTTGCGCTCTTTGCGCAAGTCGAAATAGTAAGCCGGCGAATGGGGCTCATCCATGCGCTTCCAGGCGCGCTCGCTGACCGCCAAGTAAGCCAGTCCGGGGGGAATCATCAAGGCTTTCTGCGATCCGCCGATGATGACATCGATCCCCCAACCGTCCACGTCTAAACGCGTGGTACCCAAGCCGGTGATGGCGTCCACTACCAACAGGACGTCGCCGCCCTTGGCGTTGGCTTCGCGAACCAGGCCGGCGATGCTTTCTATGTCATGGCGTACACCGGTGGAGCTTTCGGTAGCCTGTACATAGACGCAGCGCAAGCCATTGCCATTGGCGCCGATTTTTTCGCGGATGGCATCGAGAGGAATGATCTGCCCATAAGGCGCACTTACCAGTTCCACCTGACAACCGTAGGCTTTGCCCAAATCGCGCCAGCGTTCGCCGAACTTGCCGGCGGTAAGCACCAGGATCTTGTCGCCCGCCTTGGTCAGGTTGGCCACCGAGGCTTCCATGGCGCCGGTGCCGGACGAGGAGAGCAGCAGAACGTCATTCTTGGTGCCGATAAAGGTCTTCAGATTGGCCAGGGTTTTCTGGAAGAGGGCCTTGAAATCGGCAGTGCGGTGATGAATGTTAGCCGCCGCCATAGCGGTCTGTGCCGCCGGCAAAAGTGGCGTCGGCCCGGGAGTGAATAGGCGATTCTTTCTCAGCATAGGATTCCAATTCTGATTAGAGTACTGACTGCTCCGCACTCGCGGGGCGGAACGAACGGTCACGATGCTTCCGTCACAACTTTATCATGGCGGAAGCCTCTGCCATATCACGGAAAAACGTATAACCCGGATTACCAGAATAGCCGTTTCCCCCGCCGAATCGCCGGGAACTACCGTTCGGCTGCCTTCATTATTTCGGAAATCGATCCGCTGGCCTCGCGCAACACGAGTTGCGATGAGTCCTTGGGATCGGTAACGATCAGAAATCTTTTCCCACCGGAATCGTAGCCACCAAACGCGGCAGGGCGCCTCTTTGGTAGACCTTGACTTGATTCGCTCCGCCAATGGTCACATAAGCGAACTTGCCGTTGCGATTATTGGCAAAGTTCACGTGATTGGTGATCGGACCCGTCTCCAGTAACGCTTTTTGGGCAAACGGCGGTTTGGCGCTGTAAATCTGCACCTTGCCCACGTCTTTCAAGGTAATCCACACCTCGTCATTCTCCGGACTCACGGCGATATTGGGGCAAAAAGGACTCGCCTGGGGCAAATGTCCGGCCACCTGATGCGAGGCCACATCGACCACGGCGAGGTCGGGCGTAAAGCTGGAACAAACAAATCCGTACCGGCCATCCGGGCTGAACATGGTCATGCCCGGTCCATTTGCCATCTGGACGCGCTGCGTTTCCTTCCCCCGCTCCGGATCGATTACCGACACGTAGTCCTCCCCGCGGACGGTGACCCATAGTTCGCGTCCGTCCCTGGTGAAGAATGCCTCGTGAGGAGACCGGCCCACGTAAATCTTTCCCTTGATCCGGTTGGTGGCCGTGTCAATCAGCGTGACCGAGTTGGAGCCTACGGAAACCACCGCCAAGGTTTTGCCATCGGGCGAGTAGCCAAGCCCATGTACCAGGAGTTCGCCTTTATAGAGTGGACTCAGAGCGCCGGGTACCGGATCGCCCAGGCGGATCACTCCCAGCAGTTGATTGCGGGAAGGATCAATCACGGATACGGTGTTGGAGGTCTGGTCCGCCGCATAAACGCGATCATGAGCGGAAATCGCAACATCGGGAGCCGCCCATGGCGCTTGTTGGGCAAACGCGCATGCCGCTTGGCAAAGTAAGACCAACAAAATTGCTATCTTCACGTTCCCTCCTTTACGGGCGCCTCGGGCTCTCTTGCAGGGAAAGGGAATCGTGCTGCTGTAACCACAGCTGCATCAGCGCGATTTCCGATTGTTGGTCGGTGACGATTTCTTACGCCAGTCTGCGCATTTGCGGGTCCTTGCCGTAAAGCAACTCAGTTTTGGCCATCTCAATCGCTGCCTGATGGTGGGGCAGCATGAGCCGGGCAAAATCAGCATCGCTGTCCCCAGAACGGGCCACCACGGCCATGGCCTTGTGCATTCGTTCCATGGTCCCCATCAGCTCCGCCCAGTTCGGGTCCTCCGGTGGCGGAGATTTCGACCAAGCCACTACGGCAATCAGGACGACCACCAGAAGCGCGAGCCGCGTCCTGTCCAGCATTGTTCCTCCCATAACGATTTGATTGCTGGTTGGATGCTCTTTTTGGGATCGAGAAAGGGGCCCGCAAGGAACGGGCCCATGATGCTTCAGGCGATCTTGCGCAGGTTGGTATCTTTTTCGCGGTTGCGTGTTCCCGTCAAGAGACGGAACAGCGCCGTCAGGATTATGGCGCCGCCGATGGCGACCAGAATTGTATAGGTCATCCCTCCTCGTCCGGCGAAGCCTAGGGAGCGCATGATCCAGCCGCCCACCACCGCGCCGGCGATTCCCAGCACAATGTCCATGAAGGCTCCCAAACCGGAGCCGCGCATAATTTTTCCCGTTGCCCAGCCCGCGATCAGGCCGACAATAATCCACCAAAACAGAGCTAACATCAAAACCTCCAGTTTTAATTTTGATCCGGAAGAGTGCGATTCGCGGCAGTCCCGCCAGGTTGCATCGCGCGAGCTCCGGTAGTGGCCACAGCACCGGAGGGCGGGAGTTTCCACATTTTCAGCAAGGAAATCACGTGTTCGCGATCTGTCCTGACGCTCGGTCTCCAACCGGTGGAAGCGTCGGGCTTTAGCCCGACGAACCAAACGTCTTCAAGACTTGGGCCTTTAGGCCCGGTGACGCGAGACCCACCTCCAGCGCCCGGCATACACCGGGCCTAAAGGCCTGTCTGTCAACGAACCTCGGGTCACCGGGCTAAAGCCCGGTGCTTCCACCTGTGTGTATGGCCGAACCCCGACTTCAAAATGTGGAAATTCCAGACCAGCGTGCGGGCTGGAAGCCCGCGCACCCAGGCTCTGCTCTATTTGGCTTCGGTGATGGCCAGCGGCACGCGGGAATATCCGTAGCTGTTGCCGGTATCGTCAATGACGTTGACCTGGCAGGTATAGCGCCCGGGGGTTAATTTCAGCGTGGGTACCTCGACTTGAAAAATCGCCGCTTTTCGTCCCGGGCTATTGAGTTCTTTCACCGTCACTGGCGGCGCTTCGTAGACTCTGCGATTGTCCCGAAAGAGTTGAACCGTAGTTAGCAGTTTTACGGCGGGCTTATCGGCAGGTTCATACACCTCATAGTAGACATAGAGGGGAAGACCGGCGGCGAAGACATGCGCCACATTGGGCGTGAGCGGCAGTGGATTAGGCGGTTGGGGATTGGCTCCGGGTTGTTGGGAGAGCACCACCGAGCTGATTTTGGGAGATTCTTTTTTCAGGTCGGGAATGGTCACTTCGTGGACAAAAGATCCCAACTTGCCGGTCTGGTTTTCGCGGACAACAAACTTGCAGAGATAGACGCCGGGTCCCAATACAAATCCAGTCTCATATTGAATGTTGCTGCGGCGTGCCTGCTGTGCGGCGCTGGTAACCAAAGGCACGGTCTGCTGCACCATCTGTACCGGCGTTTTCGTTTGCTTATTGCTCACCACTCCGAGTATGTCCAGGTCCGCCTTGTCTTTGTCCGCCGCGGCGATAAAGGGAATCGCCGAGCCGGGGACCACCACGGAGGCGGCGAGAAAATAGCGGTCCTCGCTCAACCGGAAAAAGGCTGTGCCGACGTGCACCGGCAAATCGGTGTCGGGCAGGCTCGAGGTGATCTCCTGTTGCAGTTGTGTTTTGCGGCCTTCGCGGTCCAAGTGGCCCCAATCCCGTCCGGTATAGTAGCCCGGGCGGAAGTCCAGTTTGACGCCGGGCCGCTTAACCCGGACGGAAATGCGCCGGTAGGCGCCGTCTTTGGCGTGGTTGCCACTACGGTAGCCCAGCTCGTAGTAAGTCGCAGTGTCGTTTTGCACGGTGGTGAAAGCTTTACCAAAATCGTTGCTATCCAGAAAAGCCTTTCCGCCGGTGTCCTTCGATAATGTGAACAGCGTTTCCTCGGAGGCGAGTTTTTTATCGAAAGCGCTTTTGGTTGCCGCGCCGGAAAAAGCCGCCGTACCCTTCTGGCTGGCTTTACTGGCATCTCCTCCGGGAATCAGGGTCTGCAAACCGCGAATGTCGACGGCATAGAGCGCCACGTTCGAACGTACGGCGGTATTAATCGCGCGATTCAGTTGGGCTTGATTGTCGATCCCGTTCTTGCTGAGACCGCCGCTGAAGTAGAGTACTTCCTTGCGCTGCGGGACTCCGGCCAGCGCCGTGGCCAGGGAATCGATGGCACGCAGTTCCATATCGGTGTTGAAGATGTTGAAGTCGGTGGTGTCCGGAGCATAGTCGGCGGTGGTGTCGAGAAGGTTGTCGGGATTGGATAGAGTATCGATGTTGCCGGCCACCACATCCTGCCCGCCCTGGCCATCGGCAGCACTGAGCCGCTTCAGCGCCGCCGTTAACGCCGCATGGTCGGTGGTGAAATCCTGCGCCACGCTATATGCGGTTGCGTAACTGGCAATGGCCACCACATCGGCCGGAGTCATTTGTTTATCGACAAATTCCTGAGCGACGTCAATCGCCCGTTGTGCATCGACGGGCTCCATGGACATGAAATCGAAAAATAGCACGATCAAGCGCCGATCCCGCAGCGAGGGGACGTCCGGCTTGATCGCCGTCAGAATTGTCGCCGACACCGGCGTAGAGTCTGCGCGCTGCTCCGGGCTGGTGGCAAAATGCCCGCTATCCTCCAGATCGAAAGAGACAATGCCTTGCGGCTTGCCTTCTTCCGATAGCGTAAAATCGGAGGCCTTCAGGTCGCGAATGAGGTTGCCATGCTTATCGCGAGCGATCACGTTGACCAGCACCAGGTCACTCTCGACCTTGAAGGTATAGAGCGGCTCCGCCGTGGCCGCGGGCGGGTTTTGCGCCGCACCGGCAAGGGCGAGGGTGAGAGTAAGCGCTACGATGCTGACTGCGCCGCAAAATCGATTTTGAATTCGCAACACCTTATGAATCCTCTTTCCGAACCTGGGAACGCGGGCTGCCAGCCCGCACCGGGACTCTCGCAACTCGTAACTCGCCACTCTTCGGAAGCCCGCGTTCCCAGTGCGCCCTAAAACTTGAAGCCTGTATACAACACTATGGCCCGCATCGGGCCGACGCTGGTCACCTGTCCGAATTGCTTGTCGCCTACCGTGGTATCGATGCCCGTGTAATGCGGCGCATTGAAGGCATTGTTCGCCGTGATTCGAAACTCGAGCCGCTTTTCTTCGGAGATCCGCAGGTTCTTGGCCAGCGTCATATTGAAGTTGATCATCCCCGGACCAATGATGGTGTTGCGTCCGGCATCGCCATACATGCCGGTGGCCGGTTCGGAGAAGGCGGCGGTATTGAACCATTCGTCAATGCCGGGATGAGATAGCTGAATCGGAAGCCCGTTATAGTTCGCGCGTAGCGATCCACTGGCCCCCTGATACACGCTGGTGTAGTTGGGCGTCACGTTGGCCGTGAAAGGAGAGCCGGATTGTATGGTGAAGCTACCACTCCAACTCAAGTCGCCGAACCATTGCGACCGCAGGCCCGGTTGATTGAGCCAACGCTTATTTGCGCCCCAGGGAAGTTCATAGGTGTAGCTGCCGGTAAGGCTCTGCCGTATGTCAAAGCTGGAGAGGCCGCGCTCTGCCGCCAGGTCATGGTCGTTTTGTGCCACCACGACGGAGCTGCCTCCGATCGACGACGCGTTATCGATCGACTTGCCGAAGGTGTAATTAAGATCCGCGGACAGTCCTTGGGTCATGCGTTGGGTGAGCCGGACAAATCCTTGATGCAGGATCGAGGCGCCCTGGGAGGTTTCCCATTGAAAGGGCTGTACGTTGGGAATTTGCCAAGTGCCGTCGGGATTGCGATCCGGAACCCGCACCATGTCCAGATGGGTTCCTTTGGCGCCATTGTATCCGGCATTCAATACCGTGCTCCGGAAAAGTTCATACTGCAGGGTCAGCAGCCAGGCTTGTACGTAGCCCATCCGGTAATTCGGATCCACGGCATAGGTGTTCGTGATTGTCCCCGGGGCCACAGAGGAAAAGGCGTTCTGCAAAGTGATATTGCCAAAAGTGGGGGCGCCAGGCTCCGCGGCATAGGCGGTGGTGGAGACCATAAACGGCGCTTCCATGGCCAGCTTGGTCACGATTCTCGCGTACTGATCCGGATCATAGTGAATGCGATATCCCGTGCGCAGCACCGCCTTCGGCGAGATCTTCCAGGCGACGCCCACAGCCGGGGCGAACTTGCGATAGTCCGGCCTAACCAAGCCATCGGGAAATGGTCCATGATAGAGGCCCGTGCCCCCCGGAAATACCGGCGCCACGGCGGTGAAATCGCTGTTCGCGTCGAGGTTCACCAGGTGTCCTTGGGCTTCGCTATAGGGGCTGACATACTCGTAACGCAAACCGAGATCCAAGGTCAGGGTCTTGCGAGCCTTCCAGTTGTCATTCACGTATAGGTTCCAGCTATGGTTGGAAAAATCGTAAGTACTCAGTCCATATTGCAGCGTCGCCACCTGCGGATCGCCCAACAAAAAGTCGGCGAAACTGTTGCCGGTGCCGGAAACCTGATTTCCCGAAGCGTCGTACAGCGCGGTCGCGAAACCGTCGAAGGTAAAGTTGCCATTGGGATTGGCGTCATAGGCCATGCGGATGGTGCGGCGCTGCAACTCGCCGCCGAACTTGACCGAGTGGCGATGCCATTTGCGCCATGCGCTATCGGATAACGCTGAAACGGTGGTGTGCCTGTCTCCGGGGGTGATGTCTCGTAGCGCCGCGTAATTGTTCGTGAAGTTCAAGACCGGCAAGCCCCAATCGGCGGGGTTTTCCGAGATTCCCGTAATCCCGGCCTCTTGCGAAAGATCTTGGGTGCCGGCGAACTGATTCACTCGTTTGCCTTGGTTGCCGTTGACCGACAAGCCCAGGGTATTTCCCCAGTGAGTGTCGCTGATGGAATACTTGGTGGCGACGTTCAGCCCCGCCCAGTGATAGCTGCCTCCCAGCGCCGGCAGCGAGCCAAAAAGATCGCCCCGGGAGCCGAAATAGTTAACTTTGAAGTCTAGATTGTCGCGCCACTTGGCTTTAGCGCCGGGGCGCGCCTTCAGGGCGGGCCCGAAGGCATGCGTCAAGTCAAAGCTCACGGAGTCGACGCTGGTCTTTCTGGCGCCATCAAATACATAATTCATGGCGCCGGAGGAGTTGGGATTCGGTAGAGGGATTTCGTTGAGCAGGGCCTCGGCCGCGGGGCTAATGTACGATTGCGGAATAACGTTGCCGGGAAACTGTATGCCCTTCCCCGGTTCGTAAATGGGATTATCCCCCGCAAAATCGCCGGCGCGCTCCTGCGCCGTGGGTACAAACATCGCCTTATCCGTGAGATTACTGGCAAGTTGTCCGAAAACATCGAGGGAAAACGTGGTTCGCTTCTCCGGGTCGTCGTAGAGGTGAGGTATGGACAGCGGGCCCCCGAAGTTGCCGCTTAACCGGTTGGTCGCATGCCCCGGCGGCGCTGGCGCGTTGCCCGTAAGGCCGGCGTAAGGCAATGCGTCCAAGGCGGAAACCCCTTGCAGCGTGTAGGAAAGCGCGCCGTGAATCCGATTGACACTGGCTTGCGGCGTGAAGGCCTCCGCTGTTTTGCCCAGGGCACCGGGAATGGCAATGGTGCTGACCGCCATCTCTCCACTACCCTCTCCAGCGGATGCCGCGGCGGGAGCTTTCGGGGTGGGGGCCTGCGCCGCCGCATCGAAGGCGGAAACTTCGTCCTGATTGGCCTTCGCCGCTGCCAGCGCGGCTGCCCGCGATTGCGGGGTAGGCGCCCGTGACGCCAGAATCAACTGCAACTCAACCGGTCCCGGCGCCTGCGTGGGGGCGAAGGTGATCTTATGGCTAAGAACAAAGCCGGACATCTTCGCGGTGACGCGCCATTCCGCATCCCCGCTGCCGGTAAAAGGGATCGCAAATCTTCCGTCGGCATCGCTCCAGGCAATCCCCTGATGATCGGCGCCATCGGAGACCTTGACCGCGACTCCCGGCACCGCCATGTTTCCAAACTTCACCATGCCCTGGATGGTCTGCGTGACCGGATGAGCCATGGGGGTAGGCGAACCATCGCTGGGTGCGGGCTGTTGTCCCCATGCGGTTACGGCAACCGAAAACATCACAATCAGCACGAAATGACGGAGCAGTATCATGGTTGGCATCTGTGTTGGCATCTGTGCGAAGTCGCATCTTGCAACTCGCGTTCACTTTTCATACTCCGGGAACCTGAAGAATCGCACCAGTGTAGATCATCAGCAACTTGGGATGACAATTGTCATTGACGGCCCACAAAGCAATACGTCACCCAGCGGAAGATGGTTCCATGTTCCTTGTTTCACGTCCGAAGCCTCCGAAAGCTTGCTCGTTGAAACTCCGAAACAACCTCCTCCGCCGAAACCTCATTTATAATCTGCGGACATGAGCCTCTTAGAACAAATCCAGAAAGATATCACCGATGCCATGCGGGCGCGCGCCGAGCATCGCCTGTCCACTTTGCGCATGGTGAAAACCGCGCTGAAGCACAAGGAAATCGACAAGATGAGCCCGCTAACCGATCAAGAGGGCCTGCAGATCCTTGGCACCCTGATTAAGCAGCGCAAGGAGTCGATGGAGCAGTTTACCAAGGGCGGCCGGCCAGAATTGGCGGAGAAGGAAGCCTTGGAGATTGTCATGATCGAAGCCTATATGCCCAAGGCCGTTTCCGAGGAAGACATTCGTGTCGCGGTCCAGGCCGTCATCGGAGAGATGGGTGCGCCCACGATCAAAGAAATGGGCTTAGTGATGAAGAATGTTATGGCGAAGTTCCAAGCCCTGGGGGCGCGCGTGGATGGCAAAGTTGTCAGTGACGCGGTGAAACAAGAGTTGAGCAAGAGCTAGATTGCTAAGACAGCATTGCAGCGGATGACCGATCTCATTGTCGTTGCCGACCCGGATTACGCGGCCCCCCGGCGGGGGACGGGGGACCGGAGACGGGGAACGGTTTTTCGCTACATCAGAAATTCTTTAGTTTGCCGAACAATCGGGTGCTGCATTTCCTGCAGTTCATTCTTTACCATGTTGAGGCCGTAGACGCAGCGCTCGAACTGTTCGGAGAGCTGGCGGAACAGCGGCGCCACGTGGGCATACTCGAACTGATCGAACTTGGAGACGATGTAATAGCTCTCCTTGCCCGCCTTCATCAGGTCGATAAAATTTTCCAGGCGCGCGCGGCGCAGGCGCCAGTGATTGACGCTTTCCGGAAACATGCCGGCGAAGAACAGCGCGTAGTCGCCAATATGTCTGCGGACCTGGCGTTCGCGGTCGAAGCTGGGCGCCGGGCCGTAGACGGGATCGGATTCGAGCAGCAGTTCTCCGACGTCGTGTAGCGGGCGGCCCTCGGCGTCGTGAATCTTGTAGAGTTGATCCGCCGCGCTGAATTCGGTCAACATGTTGGTCACATAGCTGTGGACCTCGGCGTTATGCAAGCCGATATCGTCGTCATAGTGGCGTTCCACCAGCTCCTGGAAGAGATGCCGTAACGGATGAGATTCCTCGATCATGTCCAGATCCCCCCTATATATATCTGTTCGGCCCTTCCGGGCTCTGGCATTAGCATTCGGCCATACGAAAGGCCAAGCCACTTGGGAATTAGAGCAAGGCCGGGAGAGATAGGACTCAGGGACCCTGATTTTTGTTAGCAGACGGCGAGGGAGGCTGCTAATTGTCGCTCTAATCGAACGCGTGTCGCAATCTTCGTCGTTCCGCCGCGCGAGGTACAGGCATGGCGCCGGATTGCGAGACGAGCCATGCGCCTACGGCGTTTGCCGCCTGACTGACCTGTTCCAGGGGATGGCCGGCCAGGAGTTGCATCGTCAGGGCGGCGGTGAAGGCATCTCCCGCGCCGATGGTGTCAACAACCTCGACCGGTGTTCCGGCGTGCACAATGGTCTGGTGGGCGTCGGCAAGGATGCTGCCCTGTTTGCCTCGGGTAATGCATACCACCCGCAAATCCAAGTGCTGCCGCAAAGTCTGGGCGGCGGCTTCCTCGTCGGATTGCGAGGGCAGCGAATTGGCGCGCAACACCTCCGGCAGTTCCTCCTGGTTCAATTTCAGGACGTCCGCGTGCTCCAGCGACTCCCGTAATAGCGCGGGGGTAAAGAAGGGCGGCCGCAGGTTCACGTCCAGCACTTTGAGGCAGGATGACCTGGTATGTTCGAGAAATCTGAAGATCGTGTTCCGCGTGGCTGCGGAACGCTGAGCCAGTGTGCCGAAGCAAACCGCATCTGCCCGGTCCGCCAACTCCGGCAAATCGGGCGTCCACTGCAGATGGTCCCAGGCCACGTTCTCCGTGATGGCATAGGTGGCCGAGCCGTCGCAGGCCAGCGAAACAGTAGTGGAACCGGTGGGATGTTCGGAATCCATCTGCAGGTGCGAGACCTCTACGCCATGATCCGCCATTTGGCGCTGTGCGGCGCGCCCAAGTTCGTCTCCTCCTACACGGCTGACCAATGCGCCGGTGGCGCCCAGAAGCGTGGCCATGTAGGCAAAATTGGCGGGTGCGCCGCCTAACAGGGCGCCTGCCGGCAGTAAGTCCCACAGGACCTCGCCAATTCCGACCAGCAGCGGTGGCTTATGCGACACCATGTGTCTCCCCAATATAACTTGTCGTGGGGCAAAGGGAGAGTATCCCCGGATTTGTAATTTGGTAATTTCAAATTTCAAATTGGAAGGCAGGGAAGCGCACAAATCATCTGGGATCAATTACAAATTTGAAATTTGAAATTTGAAATCTCTCCGAGTAGCTGCCGCTATTCGCTTGCTCCCACTCTGGATTCGGGATACCGTTTCGCCATTAAAGCGCCCGTGTCCTTGCGGGGCAGCGTAGCCGGTTTAACTCGGCTCTCACCAGAACAGCAGCTGCGAAAGGAGACTCAGAAGTGGCTAACAAGAATGTGAATACGTTACGGAGCGCACACGAAAAATGGAATCGCCGCGACTTTGACGGCGTGGTAAGCAACTTGACGGACACATGTGTCTATGTCGACCATGCGCTGGGACGGAGGCTGAACGGTAAGCATGCTTTCCAGCAATACGTGGAGAACTGGGCAGAAGCCATGACAGATGGAAGAATCACCGATGCCCACTATTACGATGCCGGCGATCATGTGGTTGTTGAATTTACCGGGGAAGGCACCAATGACGGACCGTTTGCCGGGTTTCCCGCCAGTAATCGGCATGTCTCATTTGCCTTTTGTGAGATCTGGAGCTTCGACAAGAATGGCCGGATGACATCGGGCGGATGCTATTACGACCTGTACTCACTCCTGGCGCAGATGGGCCATACCAAACCTTTGGCCACAGCAGCATAAAAAGCAGAATCCAGAATTCAGGAGTTAGGAGTTAGAAGTGTGGATGCGGATTCTAACTCCTAACTCCTGAATTCTGTGTTCTGCTTTTCAGGCGCCCCGAAGAATCCAGAACTCTGGAGTCGAGAGTTATAATTTGGAGCCGGACTTCTAACTTCTAACTCCTAACTCCTAAATTCTGTGCTGCTTTACAACCCCAGGGCGTTGAGTTGATCGATGATCGCGTCCACCTGGAAGGGTTTGACGACGAAGCCATTTGCTCCGAGCTGTAATACCGTTTGAACCTTGGATATTTCGCTCTCGGTGGTAACCATGATGACCGGCATGGTGTCGAGTCGGTGATCTTGCCGAATATTCCCTAGCAACTCAGGGCCGGTCATGCGGGGCATATTCCAATCGACCAAAGCGACGGCAAAGGACGATCCCGAACGAAACATCTCCCAGGCTTCCAGTCCATCCTTGGCCTCGGCCACAGAGAAGCCCATCTCCTGCAACACGGCTCCGAGAATCCCGCGCATGGTCAACGAATCATCCACTACCAGAGCTCTCCGCATCGTGTACTGCTCCCGCGGCGCGACCTAGAGGGTCGGAAATGGCTTGGTCGGCGCGCCCGCCGCCGCGCTGGCCGAAGCCGAGCCTTCTTCTTGATGCACGCGCAGGGTGCGAATGCGATAAGGAATCTTCAACGGATCGTAGGCGCGTCCGAGCAGGCGCTCAATCTTATCGAAATTGCGTTCCGCAAAGGCAACGATCGAAGGTCCAGCGCCGCCCAGGCAGACGCCCAACAGATCGCGATGTTCCAGGTTGAGGGCCTTTTCCAGTCCCGGCACAATGATTTTCCGGTACGGCTGATGTAACCGGTCTCCCAGAGCCTCGCGTAACAGGTGAAACTCGCCGCTTTGCAGGGCCTGGAACAACAGCACCAGCCGTTGCATGTTGAAGACCGCGTCTTCGCGCGGAATCTGTGGGGGCAGTACGCCGCGGGACTCCGCCGTCCCCTTCTTCATGGCCGCGATGGGGGTCAATACCACCATGCGCAACTGTTCCGGCCAGCGAAAGCAGACCGCCATGACGGAGCGGTCCGCCAACTGGCAACTGCCGGTCAAGCCGCCGAAGATGGCCGCGGCCGCATTGTCGGGATGCCCTTCCAGGGCGCAAGCGGCGTTCAACAATCCTATGGGCGCCAACGGTCCCACAACGGCTTCATACAATCTCAACCCCGCCACGGTAGCGGCAGCGCTGGAACCCAGCCCCGATTTCATGGGAATGTCGCTGCTGACTTCCAGATCCAGAGAAGGGAAATCGGTGTCTCGCTGACGCGCGAGAAAGCGAAAGGCCCGCTCGATATAGTTCTCACCGTCCAGACGCTGATCGATAAAGTCGAAACGCAGTTCGTGAGCGCCATCGGAGCGCACGCGGCGAATACGTACCCGGGTATAGAGCTGGACGGCGACCGCCAGGGTATCGAAGCCCGGTCCCAGGTTGGCAATGGAAGCGGGGGCGACGACTTCCAGACCTTCAATCTGCGCGTCCGTTCGCATTTCCATATCGAGTCTCAAGTCCTTGCGGGCTTTAGCCTAGCCTCTACAGCCTATCAAGACTGCAGCCCGCGCGCCATGCTGTTTGTGGCGCGCGGGCCGCAGCGCTACTTCTTGCCGTACTGGTGGCGCTTGATGATGAAATCGGTGTCCTTCAGCACGTGGCCGGTCAGGATGGCCACTACGCTGGCATCGGGATCGATGACCTTCTGCGCGACCAATTTCTTTAGGCCGGCCAGAGTGGTGGCGGAGGCCGGTTCGCAGCCGATGCCATCGCGTCCAATCATCTCCTTGGCGTCGCCGATTTCCTCGTCGGTGACGTCCAGCACCATGCCATCGGAGAATCGCAGCACGCGCAAGGCCTTCTTCCACGACTTGGGATTGCCAATGCGGATCGCGGTAGCCACCGTTTCCGGCTGCTCGACCACCTCCAACTCCGCCGATTTGTCACGCCAGGTACGGTAGAGCGGATTGGCTCCGGCGGCTTGCACGACGATCAGGCGCGGCACCTTTTGAATCAGCCCGTGAGCCTTCAACTCTTCCAGAGCCTTGCCGAATGCGGACGAATTGCCTAAATTTCCGCCCGGACAAACGATGTAATCGGGCGGCTGCCATTCGAACTGCTCCATCATTTCGAAGATCACCGTCTTCTGACCTTCAATGCGGAACGGGTTGATGGAATTCAGGAAATAAACATTGCCATCGCCGCCTGCGAGCATGGTGGAAAGCGCCTGATCGAAGTTGCCTTCGATTTCCACCAGTTCGGCGCCATAATCGAGCGACTGCGCCACCTTGGCCAGGGAAACCATGCCTGCCGGCAGATAAACCCGCGCCGTGATTCCCGCGCGCGCCGCATAGGCGGCCATGGAGCCGGAGGTGTTGCCGGTGGAGGCGCAGGCTACGAACTTGGCGCCCAGATAGTTGGCTTCGGTAACGCCCACCGTCATGCCGAGATCTTTGAAGCACGCGGTGGGATTCCAGCCCAAATGCTTGTACTGCAAATTGCGCAATCCCGCCCAGGCGCCGCTACGCTGAGCCTTCACCAGCGGGCAGTTGCCCTCCGCCATGGTGATGACCTGGGTGTAATCGTTGGGAAGAAACTCGCGAAACCGCCAGACGCCGCTACGGTCGCGGGGATCGTTGGACATGCGCCGCTCACGCCAGAGACGCTTCAATTCCTCGACCGGACGATCCACCTTCACCACGATTTCCAGTAAATCACCGCACCGCGTACAAGCCAGCACGCGTTCGTGCAGTTCGTACGTGGCGTCACATTGTATGCAACGGATATGCATTAGGAGCTCTCTTGAGTAATGTCTCTAGCCTTAGTATGGCTGGAGCAGGGTGTCTACTACAACCGAAAAACGCCGTCGGCTATCGGCCTTCGGCCTTCGGCCAGAAAAACCCAGTGCTTGCATAAAGTTAATGCCCCACCCGGAATACAAGGTGGGGCACTTGGCTCGTGGGGCCGTTGCTGGCCGACGGCCGAGGGCCGATAGCCGACGGCTGCTTACTGTGTGTCCGGCTTGATGTTGACCGGATTCAGGAAGGGCATCATGGCGCGCAACTTGGCGCCGGTCTTTTCCAACAACGAATCCTGCTCTTTGGCGCGGGTGGCGTTGAAGGTGGGACGTCCCTTTTCGTTCTCGGCGATCCAGTTCTTGGCGAAGCTGCCATCCTGAATTTCCTTGAGCAGTTTCTTCATTTCCTGCCGAGTCTGGTCATTGATGATGCGCGGTCCGGCGATGTAATCGCCCGCCTCAGCGGTGTCGCTGACGCTGTAGCGCATGTAGTTGAGGCCGCCGCGATACATAAGATCGACGATCAGCTTTAACTCGTGCATGCATTCGAAGTAGGCAATCTCGGGCTGATAGCCCGCTTCCACCAGGGTGTCGAATCCGGCTTTGACCAAGGCGCTGGCGCCGCCGCACAACACGGCTTGTTCGCCAAACAGATCGGTCTCGGTCTCTTCGGTGAAGGTGGTTTCAATGACGCCGGCGCGGGTGCCGCCCAGGCCCTTGGCGTAAGACAAGGCCAAGGCCTTGGCCTGTCCGGTGGCGTCCTGATGGACGGCGACCAGGCAGGGGGTGCCGCCGCCTTCGGTGAAGACTTCGCGGACGCGATGTCCGGGCGCCTTGGGGGCGATCATGGTGACGTCGATATCCTTGGGCGGTTGGATGGTGCCGAAACGGATGTTGAATCCGTGGGCAAACATCAGCATCTTGCCGGCCTTCAGGCCGGGAAGGATGGCTTCCTGGTAGATCTTTGCCTGATAAGTATCGGGAACCAGCACCATGATGACATCCGCCCAGGCGGAAGCCTCGGCGGCGTTGGTTACGGTCAGGCCCGCTTGTTCGGCCCGGGCGCGCGCGGCCGGCGCCGATTCGGCTACGCGTACTTCCACGCCGCTGTCCTTCAGGTTCAGCGCGTGCGCATGCCCCTGAGAGCCATAACCGATGATTGCCACTTTTTTCTTCAGGATCAGATTCAGATCCGCATCATTGTCGTAGTACATCTTTGCCATCTTGCGCTCCTATTTGAAAAATCGTATACGAATTTCAAATTTCAAATTTGTAATTTGTAATTGAAAACCATGGACTCTGCCGCGACCGGCGCTGCAATTTGAAATTTGAAATTACCAAATTACAAATCCGCCTTGTTCCTCTGCGGTGAAAAAATCTAAAATCTAGTTTTCGTACACACCCGTATGGTCTTCGTCCCAGGCCGATACCTCGGTGTCGGCCTGCTGTTCGAAGTTGGCCGTATGCGGACCGCGGCTCATCGCCACTCTTCCGGTGCGCACCATTTCCAGCACTCCGTAAGGCCGCAGTACCTCCACCAGACTGTCTATCTTTTCTTCCGTGCCGGTGACTTCAAAGACCAGCGATTCGATACCAATATCTACCACCCGGGCGCGAAACGCGGCCGCCAACTGCAATAACGCGGTCCGGGTCTCCTGGTTGGCGGCCACCTTGATCATGGCCAAGTCGCGAAATACCACCGGCACCTGGGTGACATTCTGCACATATAGAACGTTTACCAGTTTATATAAATGCGCTTCCAAACGCGCTGCGCCGCCCTCGTCGGTGGATACGGCAATCGTCATGCGTGAGACGCCGGGCTTTTCGGTGTGGCCGACGGTCAAGGACTCAATGTTATAAGCTCGCCGGCGAATCAGCGACGAGACGCGATTCAGCACGCCCGGCCGATTTTCCACGTGCACTACCAGTGTTTGCACCATAAACGTACTCCCTTCCTTGCCCCTGGGTGCGCGGCCATCCTGGCCGCACCGAAATGCGGGCTGGAAGCCCGCGCACCCAGGCATCACAAAAACCGCTCAGTCCGCGCTGTTCGAAGAGGCGTGAATCGGATTGGGCGCCGGGCGGCGGATCATTTCGTGCAAATCAGCCCCGGCCGGCACCATGGGATACACGGCATCTTCCTTCTCCACTTTGAATTCGATCAAACACGCGCCCTGATGTTCGCGCGCCTCGCGCACCGCCTTGACCACATCGGGGCGATTGTCCACCATGAGTCCCTTGATGCTGTGGGCTTCCGCCAATTTGACGAAGTCGGGATTTCGTAGCGGAGTGGCGTGATAGCGGCGGTCATAGAAGAATTCTTGCCATTGCCGCACCATTCCCAGATATCCATTATTAATCAGCGCGATCTTGATGTTCAGCCCTTCTTGCGTGATGGTGGCCAGCTCCGAAGAGGTCATTTGGAATCCGCCATCGCCCACCACCACCCAAACTTCGGAATCCGGACAGGCAAACTTCGCGCCGATGGCAGCCGGCAAGGCAAAACCCATCGTGCCCAGGCCCCCGGAGGTAATCAGCGTGCGCGGTCTGCTGTGGTGGTAATACTGCGCTTCCCACATCTGATGCTGGCCCACGTCGCTGACCACCACGGCATTGCCGCCGGTCTCCTTCCACAGGTCGTGGATTACCTGGGCGGCATACAGCTTTCCCAGATCGGGGAGATTCTTGATGTCGCGCACGGCGGAGTCGCCCTTTAAGGAGTTGATGTGGGCGAGCCACTCGCTGTGCTCTTGCGCTTCTATATTCGGCAGCAGGCTTTCCAGCACGCCGGCCACATCGCTCACCAGAGCCAGATCGACCGGAACGTTCTTGTCGATTTCCGAGCGATCGATCTCCACATGGATCTTCTTGGCATGCGGCGCGTAATTTTTCAGATTGCCGGTAACCCGGTCATCGAAGCGCATACCCAGGGCAATCAATAAGTCGGCTTCCTGGATGGCATGGTTTACCCAGGCCTCGCCGTGCATGCCCATCATGCCCAGATTGAGCGGATGCATGGCCGGCATCGACCCAATCCCCAGCAGGGTAAGGGCAACCGGAATATTGGCGCGCTCCGCCAACTGAATGAATGGTTGCATCGCGCCCGACATGATGATGCCGTGTCCCGCCAGGATCACCGGACGGCGCGAGCTATTGATCATCTCCACCGCACGGGCCAGTTGCGCCGGATCGATGTGGAACGGCGGCCGATAGCCCGGCAGCTGCGGCGCGCACTTGTCCCAATCGAAATCCATCGTGGCCTGCTGGGCATCTTTGGTGATGTCCACCAACACCGGACCGGGACGGCCGGACTTGGCGATATAAAAAGCCTCCCGGATCGCCCGGCCGATATCTTCCACTCGCGTCACCAGCGTGTTGTGCTTGGTGATGGGCAGAGTGACGCCGGTGATATCGATCTCTTGAAAGGCGTCGCTGCCGATCAACTTGGAGCCTACCTGTCCGGTAATGCACACGATGGGCGAGGAATCCATCATGGCGGTGGCGATGCCGGTGACCATATTGGTGGCCCCGGGACCCGAGGTGGCGATGGCCACTCCGACTTTGCCACTGGCGCGCGCGTATCCATCGGCCATGTGGGTGGCTCCCTGCTCGTGCCGCACCAGCGTGTGATGGATCTGCGGATACTTCCAGATCGCGTCGTAAGTGGGAAGAATGGTTCCCCCGGGATACCCAAACACGTGCGTGACACCCTCGTGCAGCAGGCATTCCCAGATAATTTCGGCGCCCGTTAATTTCTTTGTGCTCATAAGAACCCTCACGCCATCGGCTGTCGGCTCTCGGCCTTCGGCCAGCAACCCGGCACTTCGTAAACTTTAGAATCTCACGCCCTCGGCAGTCGGCCCTCGGCCTTCGGCCAGCCACCCCTGCACTTCGTAAACCGCTTTCGTTTCTGGCCGACGGCCGAGGGCCGACAGCCGATGGCTACTCCGTGATTGCTCCCTTAGCCGCCGAGGAGACGCTACGGGCATACTTGGCAAACACGCCGTGCGTATAGCGCGGCGCGGGAGCCTTCCACCCGGACAAGCGATTCTTCAACTCCGCCTCCGGGACCAGTAGGCGTAATTCTCGTGCCGGCAGGTCGAACTCGATTACGTCCCCATCCTTTACGGCGGCGATTGGTCCGCCGTGGGCCGCTTCCGGCGCCACATGTCCGGCCATCAATCCGTGAGTTGCCCCCGAGAAGCGTCCGTCGGTAAGCAGCGCCACCGCATCTCCCAGACCGGCTCCGTGCACGGCGGCGGTGACCGCCAGCATTTCCCGCATGCCCGGTCCACCCTTGGGGCCTTCGTAGCGGATTACGATCACGTCCCCAGCTTTAACTTCGCTGGATTGAACGGCGGCAAAGGCCGCCTCTTCGCTCTCGAAAACGCGGGCCGGGCCGCGAAAACGCTCGATGTTATGCCCCGCCACCTTAATCACGCAACCATCCGGGGCCAAATTGCCCCGCAAAATCACCAAACCGCCGGTGACTTTGATCGGATTTTTCGCCGATCGCAAGACTTCCTGTCCCGGCGCTTCCCGTGCGCCTTCCGCTTCGTGGCCGATGGTCTTGCCGGATACCGTCAGCGCCTCGGCCTGGAGCAGGCCCAATTCTTTGAGCCGCTGCGCCAGCAGCCGGGTACCGCCGGCGCGGAACATATCCGTAGCCATAAAGCGTCCCCCGGGCTTCAAATCCGCCAACAGGGGCGTTTGCCCGCTAATGCGGTCGAAATCGTCGATCGCCAGCTCCACGCCCGCCTCCCGCGCGATGGCCAGCAGATGCAGCACCGCATTGGTGGAACCGCCGGTAGCGCACACGCAGGCGATGGCGTTTTCCAACGCCGCCCGGGTAACAATCTGCCGCGGCCGTATATCCTGTCTTACCAGTTCCATCAGCAACGCCCCGGCGTGTTCGGCGGCGGCAGCTTTCCGCGGGTCGGTGGCCGGCACGCTGGAATCATTCATGGGCGCAACGCCGAGGAACTCGCAAGCGGTGGCCATGGTATTGGCGGTGAACTGGCCGCCGCAAGCACCCGCCCCCGGACACGCGCTGTCTTCCAACGCGCACAAATCCGAATCACTCATCTTGCCCTGGGCGTGCGCACCCACGGCTTCGAACACATCCTGAATACTAACGTCGTGGTTCTGAAACTTGCCCGGGGCAATCGATCCGCCGTACAGCACCATGCCGGGAACGTTGGTGCGGACCAGGGCCATAACTCCGCCGGGAATGGTCTTATCGCAGCCCACCAACACCACTAAGCCATCGAACAGATTGCCGCGCGTGACCAGTTCGATGGAGTCGGCGATCACTTCGCGGCTGACCAGCGAGGCGCGCATGCCTTCGCTGCCCATGGTGATGCCGTCGGAAATCGAAACTGTACAAAACTCCATGGGCGTGCCGCCCGCCTGGCGAATCCCCGCCTTTACTTGCGCGGCCACTTCTTTCAAGTGGTAGTTGCACGGGCCGATCTCGATCCACGTATTCGCCACGCCGATGATCGGCTTGCGCAAATCTTCGTCGGTAAACCCGGAGGCTTTCAGCATAGCGCGCGCCGGCGCCCGGCTGGCCCCATCCGTAATGGCCCCGCTATTTCGTTTTCCCGGAGCACTCATGGTCTGTCTCCCAACAAAGAGTTCGTAATCTCCCCCAAACGGCGGGTTTACAACCGGTGGAAGCGTCGGGCTTTAGCCCGACGAACCAAACGGCCACAAAACCTGGGCCTTTAGGCCCGGTGGCGCGGGATACATCTCCAGTGCCCGGAGGCCGAAAACACCGGGCCTAAAGGCCCGTCTGCAAACGGACATCCGGTCACCGGGCTAAAGCCCGGTGCTTCCACCCGTGTGTCTGCCCGAACCCCAACTTCAAAATGAAGAACCTCCAGAGGCCGGCGCGCCGGCTTGGTTCACGCGCTGTCCTTCTTCGATGAACTGTTTGTGCAGCAGGCGTACCGCTTCCGGCACGTCCTTTTCCTCGATTACAAAAGCGATGTTGATTTCCGAAGCACCCTGCGAAACCATGCGGACATTGATATCGCGAATCGTGCCAAAGATGCGCGCCAGCATGCCTTTGGTTCCTCGCAAATTATCGCCGATGACGCAGACGATGGCTTTCCCGGTTTCCACTTCCACGTCGGTAAATACCCGCAGGTCGTTCAGGACTTGCGTGAGATCCAGCTTGGAATCCACCGTTAAAGAAACACTGACTTCAGATGTGGAAACCGTATCCACCGAAATCTGGTGCTGCTTGAAGACCTGAAACACATCGTGCAGAAAGGCGTGCGCCATCAACATGCGTCCGGCGTTTACGTTCACGATGGACATGTTCTTCTTGGCGCAAATCGCCGTGATTTGCGTAGGGGCGCGCTTGGCATGGGTGCGCACACAAGTGCCGCTGCTGCTGGGATTGTGCGAATTCAAGACATAAACCGGGATGTCCTTGCGCATGGCGGGCAGCATGGTTGCCGGGTGCAGAACCTTGGCGCCGAAAAAGGCCATCTCCGCCGCTTCATCGAAGCTGACTTCTTCCAGGCGCTGGGCTTGCGGGCACAGATTCGGGTCGGTGGTCTTAATGCCATCCACGTCGGTCCAGATTTCGATGCGCTCGGCATTGAGGGCGGCGCCGACAATGGCGGCGGTAAAATCCGAGCCGCCGCGGCCGATGGTGGTGGTCACGCCGGCGGTGGTGGCGGCAATAAATCCGCCCATCACCGGAACTCGCCCTTGGTCCAATAGCGGGTGCAGGCGCTCGGCCAGGCGTTGATCGGTAGGCTCGAACAACGGCACCGCGCGTGTGTGTTGGGCGTCGGTGACGATGCATTCGCGCGTGTCCACCAGGCAGGCGGGCATGCCGCAAGCGGTGAAGCCGGCGGCCACCACCGCGCTGGACAACAATTCGCCAAACGAGAGCACGTAATCGGTGGTGCGCGGGGAGAGTTCGCCGACCGCGGTAATACCGCGCAGCAGGCCATCGAGATTATCGAAATTCTCGCCCAGGGCGGCGCGGAACGGCTCGAACTCGCCGGCCGGCAACAACTCGGCGGCCGTGGCGTAGTGACGTTCGCGCATGGCGCGGGAGAGGCTGAGGGCCGAGTCCAGATCGTCGTCGGTGGCGGCGCGGGCCATGGTATGCAACTGATCCGTTACGCGCGCCATGGCGCTGACCAATACGACCGGTTTTTGCGCCAGTCGTCCCTTTACGATTTCCGCGACGCGCCGAATCGCCTTTGCGTCCTGCACTGAGGTACCGCCAAATTTCATTACCAGCATGACTGTTTGTCCCTTCCTCCCACCGGAAGCCTGGGCAGATACAACAAAACCCACTCGCCCTGGGCACTGGCGGTGGGTTCGATTGAGTCCAGAATTATTGGTTTCTCACTCGCCCCATCGCGGCCGCAGCCGGGATGTAATCGGCAGGGCCGTGTCCCGGCCCACACGTACACTGACCAATACGACGATCGAGAGCAGTGCGGCCTGGCGATACGAGTTCATGAGAATGGTTGAACTTTACCGTGTTCCAAAAAGCACTGTCAATAAGTATTACTTATTACTTCGCCCACCATCATTAGCGCTTATAGAGTCTTGAGTTGCGAGTGGCGAGTCTCGAGTTGCTAGCACTCTGCCCGCCGGGGCTTTAACTCGCAACTCGCAACTCGCAACTCGTCACTCGCAACTCGCTTAGTGATTAAACATCAATTCTTTAGCGCGATTGGCTGCCTTGACTACCGCCTTAATCAGGGTGACGCGCAGCTTGCCTTCTTCCAATTCCAGAATCCCGTCGATGGTGCAGCCGGCGGGCGTGGTTACCGCGTCCTTCAGCAAAGCCGGATGATCGCCGGTTTCCAGCACCATGCTTGCCGCTCCCATGGTGGTTTGGGCGGCTAGCAGCGTCGCCATATCCCGGGGCAGGCCGACCTTAACGCCGGCTTCGGCCAGCGATTCGATGATGATGTAAATATAAGCCGGTCCGCTGGAAGACAGTCCGGTGATGGCATCCATGTGTTTTTCGTCGACGACGACGGTCCGGCCCACCGAATCGAATAGTGTCCTGGCCAGTTCCACGTGCTGGTCCTCGGCGTAGGCGCCTTTGCACAGAGCGGTCATCCCTTTGCGAACAAAGGCGGGAGTGTTGGGCATGGCGCGCACCACGGGTATCTTGGCCGCTAACGCCTTTTCCATAAAGCCGGTAGGGACCGAGGCGGCCACGGAAATAAACAGTTGATCCGGACGGACGACGCCGCGGACGCTCTCCAGTAGCTCTTTTACCTGCTGCGGCTTTACCGCCAGGACCACAATATCGGCGTCGCGCACCGCGGCCACGTTATCCTGGCCGACATTGATATTGAAGGTCTTGGAGACTGAATCCACCTCGTGCGCGTACAACACGGTGGCGCAAGCGCGATCCGGAGTGATCATGCCTTCATTCAGCAGGGCGCGGAGGATGATTCCCCCCATTTTGCCCGCGCCCAATACCGCTACGCGTTTTCCAGCGAACAGGGAAGCGTTAGATACAGCAGTTGCAATCGCCACGACAGACAAGCCTCTTGATTTCCTGATTTATTACCCGGCGCGGACGTATCCTGCGGCAGTCCGGCACTTTGTGAGCTACAGAATAAAATAACACAAGGAACAAGGTTTCGGAGGTTTCAGAGAGGCAAGGTTTCGGAGGTTTCGGAAGTTTCGGAAGTTTCAAGGTCCCGCTGTCTGGCTTGCTGCTTATTGCTTGTCGCTTATTGCTCCTTGCTTCGCGATAACGGTAATCGCCTCCCCCCGGCCTGTCGCACCCAGTCCCCCGAGCAAAATCGAGGCACAGCTGCGAGTAGCGCTTCCCAGTAGTCCGGGCAGGGGCAGGGCCGAGCGGACCGAGTCTCCGATCATTCCCGTGGGTGTTTCGAAGCTCAGCTCTATCAGTTGATATCCGCAACTCTCCAACAGGCGGCGGAGCGAATCGGAATTGAAATGGAGCAGATGCCGCGGCAGACCGAGTCCACTCCAATTCTTCCGGAATAACCATGCACCCGCGCTACGAAAATTTGGGACGCTGAGCGCGATGACGCCGCCCGGGGCGAGAATCTCCCGCACTCTCTCCAGCAATTGTCGCGGCCGATATAACCGCGGAAGCAGTCCCCATAGAACCACCGCGTCGAAAGGTCCGGCTGGCAGCGGATCGTACTCCACGTCGGCGGCGGAGCAATCGGCAATGGTCCGTTGCGTACGGGCACGGGCTACCAGTTCGCGGTCCTTTTCCATACCGCATACCGACCAGCCCCGCGCGCGCATCAGATGCAGGAAAACTCCATCTCCCATGGCCAGATCCAGAACCCGGCCGGGAACCGGATGAGCCTGCTGGATGCGCTCGGCCCGGCCGAGAAAGGGCCGCATTTCCCGCCGCGTGACCGCGGTAGCCGGTTTTCTTGTGCGTTCGGCGGGCTTGCCCAGGAAGGGAATGTGCTTCGAGTCCTCGCGGAAGCGAGTTGAGGTGAAACAGGTCCCGCACTTCTGGCAACGGCGTATCTTAAACTTCAGACCGCGGGTGGGGCCTTTGGGGTTCCAGCTGTCTCCCGCCTCCAGCAGCACTTTGCCGCCGTCGCCTCCACAAAGCGGACACGCCGCCCGCTCCAGATAACTGTGGATGTCGGTTTCCAGGCCGCCGGACTTGGGCTTGGCTGGCTGCATGGGCTAAGAATAGCCCTTTTCGCGAAATCGGTCGCGGCGCAATCGCCAACGGGGATTCGAAAGTAACGCCTCTACTTGGGACTTATACCAGTTTCTGCTGCTTTCGTCTGCTGACCGATCCGCTCCCCTCGATCATCCTCCGGCCGGGCTTTTTCTGTAGCTCGGGGGGAAGTTCATCCCCCTCTATGGGAGGAGTTCCTTTCCCCGCGCGTTCAAGTATCCGCAAGGTTTCCGCCCGATTGGCGCGGAGACCCCGTTCCTGAAAATACCTCTGGGTGCTCAAAGCAGAGATCTTTTCGGCCACGGCCACGTTGATGAGCTGGTTTACCGCTACCCCCTCCGAGGCGGCCGCCTTGCGCAATTCCTCTAGCAAAGAGGGCTGTAGTCGTAGTGCAAAGTTACTCTGTCTCATGGGTTCGACTCCTAATCTGTTGTAGCGCCGTTGCCGGCGGTATTACCGCACAGCGAAAGCTCTTTGCGCCAGCGGCAAAATCACGCTGATTGAAAGTAATGATTGCGCTAGCACTCCCGTTGATCGCCGTTTCCAAAACCATATCGTCATCGGGATCGGCCAGTATGGGGCGCCATCGAAATGCCAGGCGAACCGGTCTTGCGACGCTCGCCAAATCATCCAGGACACGTCCAACCTCCGCACTGCTTAACCCGGATGCTGACAGATGCTGGGGGCGGGTCAGGACCGCCTCGTACTCAAGCATTAGCGGAACCGAGAGCAGCAATTCAAACTGATGCTCTAGGCCGGCCAGCAGGAGTTGGCGGGACGCGCCTCGGCTACTGCGAAACGCCGCAACGATTACGTCGGTGTCTAAAACGTATGCTGCCGCCACGCTCTCATGATATTGCATGCGATATTGCAGATCAAGCCGGATCTGGGTCCGCGATACCCTGGCCCGAACCCCCTTGCGATTATCCATAAATCCTATGCCAGCGAATGAGGGCTGTGCTTTTGCTAGCCGTGCTTTTTGTTGATAATAAGCATCTATGTCGAAACGTGAATTTCAGACTGAAGTCAATCAGCTGCTGCAGTTGATCATCCACTCCCTCTATTCGCATCCGGAAATTTTTCTGCGCGAGCTGATTTCCAACTCCTCCGACGCCCTGGATAAGCTCCGCCACCTGACGCTCATCGACGAGGTCTATAAGGCGCTTCCCTTCACTCCGCGCATCGATCTGGAGCTGGACGAAGAGAACAAGACTCTTACCATCCGCGACACCGGCATCGGCATGAATGAGGAAGATCTGGTCTCGCATCTGGGCACCATCGCCCGCTCCGGCACCAAGACCTTCCTGGCGCAGCTGTCCGGAGACGCCAAGAAAGACTCCAATCTCATCGGTCAGTTTGGCGTCGGCTTCTATAGCGCCTTCATGGTCGCCGATCGCATTGAAGTCGTATCCCGCAAAGCGGGGGAGGAGCAAGCCTGGCGTTGGGTGAGCGATGGCAAGAGCGGCTTCGACATCGAACCCGCCGAGCGCGCCGTGGCTGGTACCACCGTACTGCTGCATTTCAACGAGGAGGGCCGGCCCTATGCGGATAGCCGGCGCTTGCAGGAGATCGTCAAAAAGTACTCCAACCACATCGCCTTTCCTATCTTTCTCACCTACGACAAGAGCGAATGGAACGAAGCCGAAAAGAAGTCGATCAAGACTCGCGTGACGGAACAGGTGAATACCGCCAGCGCTCTCTGGCGCCGTCCCAAGAGCGAACTCCAGGAAGAGGACTACAAAGAGTTCTACAAATCGTTAACCGGCGATTGGGCCGATCCTCTCTTCTGGTTCCACACCAAAGCCGAAGGCAGCATGGAGTACACCACGCTCTTCTACATCCCTGCGAAGGCCCCCCTGGATCTCTACCAGGCGGAATACAAGGCCGGCGTGAAGCTCTACGTGAAACGCGTCTTCATCATGGACGACGCCAAAGAGCTGCTGCCCCAGTACTTGCGCTTTGTGCGCGGCGTCATCGATAGCGAAGATCTTCCGCTCAACATCAGCCGCGAAATTCTGCAGCAGAATCGCATACTCACCAGTATCCGCAACGCCAGCGTTAAAAAAATTCTTTCCGAGCTGAAAAACATTGCCGCCCAGAAGCCCGAAGAGTATCGGACGTTCATTGCCGAGTACAACCGGCCGCTGAAAGAGGGGCTGTACGGCGACTTTCCCAATCGTGAAACCCTGCTCGATCTGGTCCGCTTCAAGTCCACCAAGGTGGAAGGCCTCACCAGTCTTGCCGACGTGAAGTCGCGCATGAAGGAAGGACAGAAGAGCATCTACTACATCACCGGCGGCGCCGAATCCCTGCTGCGCACCTCGCCGTTGCTCGAGATTTACAAGCGGAAGGATTTGGAAGTTCTCATTTTCGATGACGAGATCGACGAAATCCTCTTCTCCGGCATCGACCGCTACGCCGAAATCGAGCTTAAGTCCGTAAACAAGGCCGCCACCGGCGAGGACTTGAAGGACGAGACGGAGCCCGACAAGGCCGCAACCCTCCAGCCGCTGCTCGACAAACTGAAGATCATCCTTGGCGACCGGGTGAAAGATGTACGCATATCCGTGCGGCTGGCCGAGAGCCCTTCCTGCATTGTCTCCGACGAAGAGGAACCCTCTTTGAAACTGCAGCAGATGCTGCGCGCCATGGGCCAAAAAGATATTCCCGCGCCCCTGCCCACCTTGGAGATCAATCCCGATCACGAGATCGTCAAGAAAATGCTGGCCCGTGCTGATGATCCCATTGTGCAGGATGCCGCCTGGCTGCTTCTGGATCAGGCGCTTCTCATGGAAGGCGTATCGCTCCAGGACCCGGCCTCCTTTGTGCAACGCCTGAACCGGATTTTGAGTTTGTCGATTTAGCTTTCCGGTGTAGCGCCGGCGTCTCGCCGGCTGTCGGTGCGGCCGTCCCGGCCGCACCAGTACCCGCAGCAAGAACTGTGGGCGAGACGCCCACAGGACAGCCGGCGAGACGCCGGCGCTACATCTTTTTTCCATCGCGGTACTCCCCGGCGAAACCACCCAGCATCCATCTAACCATCGAAGATGGAAAAAGGTGGACACCATGAAATATCGCCTACTGGGAAATAGCGGCCTTCGGGTTGCGGAGATCTCGCTCGGCGCCATGACCTTCGGAGAGGACTGGGGTTGGGGCTCCGGCAAGGACGAAGCCCGCAAGATTTACGACGCCTATCGGGAAGCCGGCGGGAATTTTATCGATACCGCGAACGTCTATACCAATGGCACCAGCGAGAAGCTGGTGGGGGAATTCATCCACGATCATCGCCCCGAGGTCGTGCTGGCCACCAAGTACACCAATGCCGGACCCAGCGGCGATCCGAACGCCAGCGGCAATCATCGCAAGAGCATGCTCCAGTCCGTCGAGGCTTCTCTGCGCCGTCTGCAAACCGATTACATCGACCTCTATTGGCTGCACATTTGGGATCAGATGACTCCGGTGGAAGAGGTCATGCGCGCCTTCGACGATTTGGTGCGCCAGGGAAAGGTTTTATACATCGGAGTATCGGATGCGCCGGCTTGGTGGATTGCGCAGGCGAATACGCTGGCCGAGTTGCGCGGTTGGACCAAATTCGTAACCCTGCAAATTGAATACTCGCTGGCCGAACGCACCGTCGAGCGCGAGCTGATTCCCATGGCCAAAGCCTTCCAACTGGGATTGACCGCCTGGTCGCCCTTGGCCGGAGGTTTGCTCAGCGGTAAGTATCACTCGGCGGACATCTCCGAGAAACGTTATTCTCACGAATCCGCGCAGTCGTTCATGCTCAAAGGCGAGCGGGCGGACCGAATTGTGGCGGCGTTGCAGAAGGTGAGTAAAGAAACCGGCCGCTCGCCAGCCCAGGTGGCCCTGGCCTGGCTGCGCTACCGCGAGATCCCGGTGATTCCAATCATCGGCGCCCGCCGCCTCACGCAGTTGCAGGACAACCTCGCCAGCCTGACCCTGAACTTGAGCGAGAAACAGGTGACGGATCTGGATACGGCCAGCGCCATCACCCTGGGCTTCCCCCACGACTTCTACGAACGCGACATGGTGAAGACGCTGGTCTACGGCGGTATGCGCGACCAGATTCTAGCCGCCTGATGCCCCCTGGGTGCGCGGGCTTGGACGTAGCGCCGCCGTCTCGGCGGCTGTCCTGTGGGCGTCTCGCCCACAGCGGTTTTTGATGGCGCAGCCGGGACGGCTGCACCGACAGCCGGCGGGACGCCAGCGCTACACCGTGCCAACCGTGTACCCAGGGCACCCCTCCGCGTCCCAGCGCCTCTGCGCGAGATGCCGGTCGGTCCTCTTTTCTCGCGCCCGCCGACCGCCGCGGAGCGGCGGTGGGAATCATAGCCAGGGGTGAAGGGCCGCACGGCCCGCAACCCCTGGAACCCATCAAAATAGGCCTCGCGCCCTGGAAGGCGCGCGGGGAATTCTCCGCACTCCGGGTTCCCATCTCCCGCTCAAAAACGCCTGCCTGCTTGCCCTCCAATATCACAGAACGTGCGAGCACCGGACACGCGTCCCTGCGCCCAAAAGCAGAATCGCAGAATCGGGCATTCCAAGTCCACGGGCGCGAACACCCCGCACCTCTTCGGGACCGTTGGTGCGGGAATGCGTCCGAGGGTAAGCGCAGCGGCTAGTGCCTGGGCGACGTAATCCTGTCTGTACCCGGATCGCTGCTCAACAAGGCTTTTCAACATACGTTGTTGTCTCCAATAAAAACAGAATGGCCGGCGGGGAGGCAGGGAGGCCGGACAGCCGGGGTTGATTTTCCCATACCGTTCGACAGGGGCAGAGTGTTCCGACTGCCCACCCCCGGCAAGATATTTTGTACAACCAAGTAGGGCAGGACCGATAAGTCGATCAACAGACGACGAGTTAGAGGGGTGTTCGGAGCTATCTCAACAACATCTTCGCAGAGCTAAGAGTTTCGATCACGTAGGGTTCCAACGCCGGAGAAGACCGTCTAGTTGTTAAAATAACTTGCCAGTCCGGTTCAACTCTCCCGATCTTGGGGTCAATCCCTTCCTCATAGGGCTTTTGCAGATCCGCAAAGTAGTTCAGCAAATGATCGTGATTTTCATTATTCAGATCGCCCACCGCGGGCGAATCTACGACCAGCATCGTCGGGAAAAATGTTTCTAGCCCTCGAGACAAGTCAAGGAGCGCAAGATGATACGACACCGTAGCTAACCCTTTCAATGCTGTCCCAACGTGCATGTAGAGATGCCCGTTGATGTTAGGCAAAAGGCTGTTGCTATCAATTTCTACCTGATGCAGGTCTGGGAAGCGCACCGCATGGAGCACAGCTTGATACGCCGTGCGGAGTTCCTCAATCCGTTGTCGATCAGGCACCGACGCAGCCTTCAGTCCCGCCTCGGCTTGATCTTTCTTTATTTCGAGATCGGTCAACTCTCGCCGCATTGCTTCTAGAGCCTCCACTTGCTGTACCAATTGCTCGGCGCGAGCAAGTTCCGATTCTTTATCCGCAACGTCCTGTGAGCGGGCGACGAGAACGTCAACCTCGGGCGACACGTACGCGCGAGTTTCAGCATCGAGTTTAATGCTGAGATGGTCATGGCGGCTTTTCGTCATTCGCAATTCCGCTTGCTTTTGATCGGCCTCCCTGGTGACATCTCGCAATATAGACCGTGCCTCGTCTAGCTGCATATCGATGTCCTCTGGTCTCGGGGCCGTCCGTGGAACTACATCGGAAGCGAGTCGAATGGGCCGATTGCACAGCCCACAACGTCCGGTATTCTCTCGTGCCTTCATCTCGTCTGTGATGTCCAGCAAACATCTCGGACAGATCTCAAACTGGACACTATTGAGGATTTGCTGAGATGTCCTCAGTCGCAAAGCCTTCTGCCGGTCTGTCGCAAGAGATGCTACGAGTTCTTCAAGGCGGGACTGCTCGGACTTCAGATTCGCGGCCTGTTGCTCGAGGTCCGCGGACTTGGTTTTGAGTGCGAGGATCTCACTTGTCAGTGTGTCAATCCGTCCCCGCTCGGCTTCTGATCTCACGGCACTCTTAATCCGCTCTTGCACCTGCCTCTGTGAATTCCGGGCGGACTCGGCAGCTTTTAGGGCGTGATCGTGGCGCGCCTTTACTTCCAAGAGTGACTTAATTCCTCGACGCACAAAGAACTCTTGAACCGCATGAAGTGCGGCCTCAAGTTCAGAGATCTGTTGTTGTAACTGGCCGACCGTCTCCTCCAGCGTGTAACGCTCAACCGGCGTGATACGAGTCAGAAAGCCCACAACGTCTGCCTTTCGACCTTCGGGTTGCACCTTACCGAGGATGCTGCCGAAACTGTCTTCCTGGTGCAAAACGAATGCGCGCATTAGGAGCGGGAAGGTCAGGGGTGCGATGGTCCCGTCGTGCTGCTTCACTGCGACTTTGGGTAGTCCCAGAAGTCGCAACATCACATCTGACATGTCATCGATGCTTGCGAGTGTGCCAGCATCACCTTCGATACCGGGAGCAAAAACTCCATCATGTAGTTTTGCTTGTGCCGTTAGCTGGCGAAGAGAACGCTCAATGGTTACTACGCGGCCATTTGCTTCGATTTCCAGGAACAACTTCTCAATCTCGTCTGCGATTGGCGCGAAATACCATTCTCGTCTAGATTTCGCATGTCTTCCGAGGCCATGCTGGATTAACTCGACCAGAGACGTTTTGCCGCACTTGTTAGTCGCTTTTGGGTCATGACCTGTTTTGATTGACCTAATCACATTCAAGCCGCGGTTGAAGACAAGGTCGCACCCAATTGCACCGGTGACGACAAGACGGCGAATGATCAGAGAAGGTGATTTCATCAAATAATATCCCCGATGTTCCTGCTTACCACCTCGGGAAAATTCTCGTAAATAAAGTCCTTAAGGCGAGAGCCGCTGAAGCGGTTGAAGAGACGGTAGGCCAGAGCGGCCCGATCGGCGATGTCCGCATAATCGGGATGACTGGCCAATTTGTTTGCGATCATGGCTCCGGAGCCCGTTACCCTGAAGACTTCCATTTTAGGTTTGCCCTCGATGGTGACTAGGCCCTTGCCCACGAGATAAGCGAGAAGCGTGTAATACAAATGGTCCCAAGGGCCATATAGAAACCGAACCATCCTGGATTCGACGCTCGGTGACTCGGAAGCCGCGGTGACTGATTCCGGAATCTCGGCCCGAGACTCTAAGAGGCTCTTCGCTTTAACAAGATACGCAGGATATCGCACAAAGAAGTCAAGTTTCGCCAATAGTGTCCGTCCCTCGACACCCGGCAATGCACCAGCCTTGTTCTGGGGCTTACCTGCGAGCCAGATGACCAACAATAATCGCGCGGAGTGATACGCCAGGGACTCGGGTTGCGCTCGCACCGTCATGCCTTATTGCTCTTACATCCGAGTTCGTCCCACCTCAATGTACAAAGATCAGTTTCCTTCCAGAGCAGGCCTATGCAAAACTGAGGGTCCACGTAACTGGCGGGAAGTGATGAGGCTTGGACTATCTCCGGGAGGCCGTTCCGGACGTGGCGGAGAATTTCAGGTCCTGCGGCGTCAGTGATCTTTCTCTCGCGGCATATTTCATCGCGAGACCTCCACTGCAGATCAATTAGTTGAGTAACCAGTCGATCGGCGCTAAGCCCGAGTGCCTGAAGTTCTTTTGTTCGTATTTCGGCGGACAGGCGGAGGCGCTCGAAAACTGGCATTTCCGATACATGAAATCCGGCCACACGGGCTTTTTTTTGAAGGAGTGAATCGCCAGGCAGAGAGTCGTAATCCAAGTCTGAGCCAACCCGCCCGTGAACGTGCGCCCGGCAATTTAGCACATCGGCGCTTAACATCCTTCTCTCTGCCAGGGTCTTACTCGCAATTATCTTTCGATAAATTGCAAAAATCAGTCGTTCATAGATCTGCACAATATGCTGAAAACTGTATGCCGATGTTCCAGGGGATAGGCATGCAAAGGCGGAGGCAAGCTCACTGACGCAGTCGGTTCGCATCTCTGCAGATCCCGTTTCAATCCGAGTAGACCGTAAGAGGTTGCGGGCCTGATTCTCGTCGAGCTTTTCCTTGTGCTGATCTGCCATGATCTTGCACAACTGTGGCAGCAGAAAGGTTTCGAAGATGGCCAACTCACTGGCCTCTTCGGCTGTGTGCACCTGCTTGTCTTGAAGGACGCTGAGTAAGTATTTTAGTCGGTACAGCGGCCCATAGGACTTTTTGCTGGGGGGCTGGGTCTTCGTATCCGCGACCTGATCGGAAATGAAGTGAAAGTCGCACGACTTCGGAGTGAATGCCAAGCGATGGTTGTATAGTTTGCAAAGGATCGGCGCCACATCTGCAGTCGTCCATGGCCCTTGGCTTTCATCGCGGGTCTTGATCTGATGTAGCTCAGTTTTGTCGCTGCGTTCTATGACGAGATCCTCGACACCCTCCGGGATAACGCTCTCAATCCCGTATCTCCCCGCCGCCATCCGTGCACACCATATTGCGGTGTAGTCGAGCTGCCTATAGTACCGTGAAAGAGTGTCGGCACCCGCATCACCGAATTCGCGCAAAACGCGTTCTTTGAGAATCATAGGAACGTTGCCCAAAAACTTGTGCACAAAGGGTGCCACGATTGTAAACAGGAACTTCGGTGCTGGGAAATGATTTTATGAAACCGCTCGCCGATCAGAAACAGTACCGGGCGGAGGGCGTCGCCACCCTGGTTTCGGCATGTGACGCTGATCAGGGCGAGTGTAGGCGCTCCGATTCTGGCCGTTTCCGGCGCAAGGCCGCCCGTACTGTCTTGCGCCGAATCGGCGTTGTTACGCGGCAATCATAAGGGCGGTCAGCACTGGCCGTTGCTCTCAATGGGCCTAATGGCTGCGGGACTCACGTCCCGCCGGGCCATCTGTCTCCCATGAAAGGGGCTCGCCTTCTTTTTCAACGCTAACTCCGGGTTGCGTCGGCTGTGCGGACGTTACTCGGGCTATTTTCGGGCCGCGCCTCCACGGCAAGCCGGGACAGGTATGGCGTTTGGCGTTATACCCACAGGGCGGCTCAACTCCACGGTAACTGCCGCTATCAATCTATAAACAAATAACTTATCGCCATATCCATGGAGCTGATTGCGTTTTGTTGGAAATTAATTGTGTCTATAGCGTTTGTAGCCGATATAGTACTTGCATGCGCCGTTTATAGCGTTTATGGCATCTATTGCGTATATGGCGAGCGTGGAATGTCCAATGCTGTCTAGCCACGCAAGAGTGACAACAGGGGGACGAGATGAGGACGACGGATCAGACGACCAGTGCTGCGGAAATTGCTATTTCCGCGAAGGAGCAGCGCGAAATACAGGAAATGTACGACAAGCTGCGTGTAGCCGCCGCGAAACTTGTCGGACCAGACGGCAAGGCGGAGATTCTGCCGAATAACGTTTATTCATTTCTGTGCAGGTTGTTAGCCGAGTTGAAATCGGGGAACTCCGTTACAATCCTGCAGAGCAACGCGCAGTTGACCACCATGGATGCCGGCAAGATGCTCGGGGTATCGCGACAGTTCCTCGTGAACCTGCTTGAGAAAGGCGAGATCCTGTTCCATATGGTCGGAACACATCGGCGCGTTTACGCTCGCGATGTTCTGGCTTACAAGGCCCGCCGTGATGCGGCCCGCCGAAAAGCCCATGACGATTTAGCGCGCGCTGAATACGAAGAAGGGATCTACGACACAGTCCCTTGACAGCGATTAGACAGGAACGTACGAGCATAGTATCGCGGCTCCGCGACTTAGCTCACGCGCCCCAATTCGCCGATTTTGGTCGAGGCTCGTAGTTAGCCGTCCAAGGATATGTCGGGGAATGCCAATTGGAGAGGTTCCGCAGGCTGCCCCAAAAACCCGTTTCCACACTCTTGACCTCTCCCCCAACCTGCGGCAGCATGCCAGACAGGCCGTTGCCTCGCCCTTCCAACGAGCAGCGTGAGCCGCAGGCCGAACGTGAAACGAGAAACGTGAAACGCGAAACGGCGCAGCCATGACCGCGGAACTCCATAGCTCGAAGGGACCCGACGCCAAGCCCGACATGCGCACGCTTGGCCAGTGCTGCTCTCTGCCCGTCGCTTGGATCTGGCCGCCCTACCTGCCTTGCGGTATGTTGGCCATGTTGAGCGGCGATCCGGGGGCCGGCAAGACCTACGTTGCTTTAGCCATGGCCGCCGCGCTTACCGCCGGACGCATTCCCGGCACCAACGGTCCCCAAGGCGCGGGCGTAGCGCCTCCCGTTAATGTGCTTTACCTCAGCATGGAGAACAACCCCGAGCGCATCTTGCGTCCCCGCTTCGACCTCATGCATGGCGATCCGGATCGCTTTCACATGCTGCACGGAAAAATCGTTGCCAGCTGGGAGGGCGCGAATCGGACTCGCGTGAAACTCACCGACTTCGACATTCTGGTCAAAGCCATGAAGCAGGCGGATGCGGAGCTGGTGATTGTCGATCCCTTGCAGTCCTACCTCGACACCGAACTGAATCGCGCCCAGCAAACCCGTCCCGTCATGGATGCTCTCGCCGAGCTGGCCTATATCCACCGCTGCTGCATTCTGCTGATCCGCCATCTGAACAAGGCGCGCACTGGCCGGGCGGTGGCGCGCGGCTTCGGTTCCATCGATCTCTCCTGCGCCGTCCGCAGCGAAATGCTGGCCGGATGCGCTCCCAACGCTGCCGGCGAGCGCGCCATGGTGCATGTGAAATCCAACGTCAGCCCGCTCGGACCGGCCCTGGGCTACACCATCGATCCCGGCGGAGGATTTTGCTGGACCGGAGAAACCGCCCTGACCGCGCCCGCCCTGCTGGCCCCGGAACGTGCCCTGCTCGAACGCGGCAGCGCCCGCACACAGGCCGAGCAGTTCCTGCGCCGTCAGTTGGTGCTCTGCGATTTCCCGGCGGAGCGCATCAAGCGGAACGCCCTGATCGAGGGCATCAGCGAACGCACGCTGGAACGCGCCAAATCCCGCCTCGGCGTCATTGCCCGCCGCCAAGGCGGCCACTGGTATTGGACGCTGGAGGAAAAGCAGCAGGCAGTAGTTAGTTGCTGGTAGTTAGTAGCTAGAGGCCCGAAGTTCGGAAACGTGAAACGGCAGTCCCGGCCCCCAGGGGCATGCAGTTCGATGGTCTTTGACAAATAATCTCCGCACCCCATCAAGGGTGCGCCTGCATTTCTAAACACCTACCGCGGAGACACGGAGTCACGGGGGACACGGAGATTGGAGGGAGAATTTGCCCTTATTCCTCCGTGTCCTCCGTGACTCTGTGTCACTGTGGTGGATGTTCAGGTTTCAAGCAAGGCCGCCAGTTTCTCAGATACATGCATTTGGCGGCGGTCTTGGCGGCCTTACCGTTCCCTGACGCACAAGTCCTGCGTTCCCAACGAGTAACGTGAAACGAAAAACATGAACACTCTGGCGGCTTTTGGCGGCCTTAACAAATTCTGTCACTCGGCCTCCGCTGCCAGCCCGCCTTGCGGAATCCCCTCTGCGTCTCCGCGCGAGATCCGGGTTTTTCCTGCGTATAGAACGAGATACAGCCGTTAACCGAAGGGACAATGCCCCTTCCGCAGTAGGACCATGACCAAAGTGACTAACCATCTTGAGGCTCTCTGGGCTACAATCCCTAAAGTAAAAGCATCTATAATCTGACGGATTCGAGGGCCGAGGTGGTATTAAAACGTGCTGTTTTGATGGTCGTGATAGTTGGCTCCCTGTTGGCGACGGGTAATGCCGCCACCAGACGGAAGCATCGCGCCCGGCACGCTCGGCACCATGCGGCGGCGCATTTGCGGCGGGTGGCATGGCATCCCATGTTCCCCGGTTCGCACGAGATGCTGGTCCGCCAGAACGTCGAGCTCGACAAATTGGCTTTGCCGCGCATTGCCAACGACGATGAGCTGATATCGCGCGAACAGGCTCAGGAACTGGTTCCGGTGGCAAGCACCCGCAACCTCGTTGTGGCTTCCAATCTGTTGGAGAGCCGGCGCTACTGCAAGCCCTGGACTCGCGACTTTCTCCAAGACCTCAGCGAAGCCTATTACGATCAATTCCATAAGCCACTGGTCGCCACTTCTTTAGTGCGGACAGCCGAGCAGCAACGAAGACTGCGCCGGTACAACGGCAATGCGGCTCCCGAAGCGGGCGAGACCGTTTCCACTCATCTGGCCGGCGTTGCCGTGGATATCCTGAAGAGCGGGATGACCCGCAAGGAACACCTCTGGTTGGAGCAGTATTTTTTGCCGCTCAAGGAAGCCGGGTTCATCGATCCCATCGAAGAGCGGCGCCAGCCCGTATTTCATGTCGTGGTCTTCGCCAGCTACAGCCCGAGTCTTGATCCTGTGATCGAGATCCATCAGCCCGAGATGGGACCGCAGCTTTTGCCGATCCAACCCGCGATACCGGAATTCCGGGGCGTGCAGAGCGCGGGCGTCAGCAACTGAGAGTTAATCCTTTAATTTCAACAGATTGTTTGATTTATCCACAGGCCATCCACAACTATCTTCGCTTTTGTGCTTTCCACCAAGGCTTGCGCAACGCAGACTATTAAGAGCGATTTCAAATTTGGAAATTTCAAATTTCAAATTGAACAGAAATCACACGTCATAGCCGTGTCCGAAAATTACAAATTTGAAATTTGAAATCTTTCTCGGCGGTCAAAAACGGAAGGATCATGCGGCTCTCGAATGGCAAATCCAGGTGATTTCGCGTACACGGTGAAGCAACAGGCGGATATTGCCCGGATTGTGGGCGATTACGTCAAGCTGAAGAAGAGTGGTGGGCAGAACTTCAGCGGCCTGTGTCCGTTTCATCACGAAAAGACGCCATCGTTTTCCGTGCATGCCACGCGGCAGTTCTATCACTGTTTTGGCTGCGGCGAATCGGGGGATGTGTTCAAGTTTGTGCAAAAGGTGGAGAACGTCACCTTTCCGGAAGCGGTGCGGCTGATTGCGCAAAAGCTGGGTATTCCCATACCCAAGACCAGTTACAACAATGAAACCGAAGCGCGCGAGGCCCGCATGCGCGGGGCGCTGTTGGAGATCCAGGAACGCGCCTGTGCCTGGTTTCAAGAGCAGTTGCGCCGGCCCGAGGGCGCCCATGCGCGGGAATACCTGGCTGGCCGCGGCCTCGACGCCAAAACCATTGCTGAATTCCGTATTGGCTATGCTCCCGACTCGGGCTTTTTATTGCGCGACGCCGTACGCCGCGACTACGACGAAGAATTGTTGAAGGCCAGCGGCCTGTTCTCGTGGAAAGAGCCGGAAAACACGTCCCCCGTCTCCCGTTCCCCGTCTCCCGACGAAAGCTCTGCGCGGGGAACGGGGAACGGGGAACGGGAGACGGTGATGTACTCCAAGTTCCGCAACCGAGCCATGTTCCCCATCTGCAACGAGGCGGGACGGGTTATAGCCTTTACCGGACGCACGCTGGCAAAAGACGAAAAATCCGGCCCCAAGTATCTGAATTCTCCGGAAACACCGATTTATTCCAAGTCGCATGTGCTGTTCAATCTGGATAAAGCCAAGGAAGCGATTCGCAAGCTCGGCTACGCCATTCTGGTGGAAGGCCAGATGGATTGCATTTCCGTGTTTGCCGCCGGTCCCCACAATGTAATTGCCAGTTCGGGGACCGCCTTTACCGACGCGCAAGCCCGGCTGCTGGCACGATTCAGCAAGAATATCGTGGTGAACTTCGATCCCGATACGGCGGGTGCGGCGGCGGCCGAACGTTCCCTGGCTATGCTGGTGGAGCAGGAATTTCAGATCAAGGTAGTCACATTAGAGCAGGGCTATGATCCCGACCTGTTCGTTCGGCGCAAGGGCCTGGCGGCGTATGAAGCGGCACTGCGGGCGGCCCCCAAGTACTTCGATTACCTGATTGGCAGCGCGCAGAGGCAATTTCCGCATTCGCCGGAAGGTAAAGTAAAGGCCATCAACTTCTTGTTGCCGCACGTGCAGCGCATCCCCAGCCGCATCGTGCGGGATGAGCTGGCAAACGATATTGCCCAACGACTCGACATTGATTCCGCCGTATTACGGCAAGAATTGAAGCACGTAGCGGTGGCCCGCGGGGCGCAGCAGGTGAAGAGCACCACCCGGACGCAGCTCACCGAGGCCGAACGCCAGCTGACCCAGGCCCTGGCTACTCCAGGGGACCTGTTGTCGGGTAACCCGGAGTCAGCCCGCGACGGGGCGGAAGGAATATTCGATCCCGGGCGGGAGGCGCGGTTGGTTTTTTCCGTGGAGCGCTTACACGAAGGGTTGGCTTGCGAAGCCCTGGTGGAGGTCTTACTGGCAAACGATAACGTGGATCCTTTATCGCTGCCGTTATCCGATGCCGATCGTGCGCTTTTGGCGGGGGTATTGTTACACCACCAGGACGAACTTACGCCCGAGTCGGTGGAGAGTGCGATCCGCGCCTTGCGCCATAAGCGGCAACTCCGCTTGCGGGAGCAGGAACTCAAAACGCGCTTGGCCGACGCCGAACGCCGTCAGGATTTTGCCGAAAGTGCCCGCATCATGATGGAAAAACTGGAACTCGACCGCGCTTTGGTTAACGAAAGGTGAACGTCAATCTTTACTTGCGCCATCCCGGTTACATCCCAAGTGATTGATGTTAATATACTTGTTAAGCCTAAGAATATACATTTTCCGGAAGATTTTCGAATCGCGGACGCCGAACTCACCATCTAAGCATTAAGGGTGAAGTGGGTTATAACCGCGGCCGATGTATGGAAAGTGAAGGGCAGGAATGCTCTGGGAAACGAGGGCCGTGCCGTGCTACAATTCAAAGGCTTCGGCCGGTTCAAACCAGAAGAGTTCCCGCCGCATACAAAACGCGCCGCCGTCCTGAGCCCAGGACGCCGCTGATGAGGTATTGCCGATTTGGCTCTTGACGACAAGTTCGATGAAATCAAAAAGCTGATTGATACCGGCAAGGAGAAGGGGTATCTCACCTATAACGAGGTGAATGACCTGCTGCCGCACGATATCCACTCTCCTGAAGATATTGAGGACCTGCTGACCACCATTGGGACGCAGGGGATCGATGTGCTGGAGGGTCCGGCGAAATTGCCGTCCTCCGCCTTGGAAAAGAAGTTCGATCACGAAATCGAAGCCGGCGAAGACGTCGAGCTCGATTTGACGCCGGGCGCGCTGGAAAAAACCAACGACCCGGTGCGCATGTACCTGCGTGAAATGGGCACCGTCCCCCTGCTTACCCGCGAAGGCGAAGTGGAAATCGCCAAGCGTATCGAGCGGGGACAATTACGGGTCTTAAAGGCCATTTCTCGTTCGCCCATCGTCATCCGGGAAATTCTCGCCACCGGCGAGGACTTGAAAAAGGGCCTGCGCTCGATCAAAGAAGTGGTGGTGTTCGACGAAGAAGAACTCACCGACGAAATTCTGCAGAATCGTCTGGCCGACGTTTCCGGCCGTATCGACCAGCTGAATAAGCACTATCGCAAGTCGATGCAGTTGCAGGAAAAGCTGGGCGACGTTTCCAAAGACCGAAAGAAAGTGCGCGAGCACCGGCGGAATCGCTGGAGCCTGGGCCGCGAAGTGATTCACCTTTCGCGGATCATCCGCAAACTGGGCTTCACCAATCGCGAACGGGAACGGCTGATCGAGCGGGTCAACAAGACCGTGGATCAGATGCGCGCCCTCGACCGGCAAGCTCAGAATCTGGACAAGAAAGTCGATGCCAGCCGCAACGAAGAACAAAAGAAGGAACTGCGGCGGCAAGTCCGGCAAGTCCGTGCCGATCTGGATAAAGCGGAAGCCGAGGCGGGCGTCAACTTCGCGGAGTTAAAGCGCACGCAGCGCGACATCATCCAGGGAGACATGGATGCGTCGCAAGCCAAGCGCGAGCTGATCGAAGCCAACCTCCGTCTGGTGGTATCGATCGCCAAGAAATACACCAATCGCGGCCTGCAATTCCTGGATTTGATCCAGGAGGGCAACATCGGCCTGATGAAGGCGGTGGACAAATTCGAATACCGCCGCGGCTACAAATTCTCGACCTACGCCACGTGGTGGATCCGGCAGGCCATCACCCGCGCCATTGCCGACCAGGCCCGCACCATTCGTATTCCGGTGCACATGATCGAGACCATCAATAAGCTCATCCGCACTTCGCGCCAGTTGGTACAGGAGTTGGGCCGGGAACCCACGTCGGAAGAGATCGCCAAGCGCATGGATATTCCCGTGGCCAAGGTGCGCAAGGTGCTGAAAATCGCCCAGGAGCCGATCTCGCTGGAAACTCCGATCGGCGAGGAGGAAGATTCCCATCTGGGCGATTTCATCGAAGATCGCGCTGTGGTATCGCCGGCCGAAGCGGTGATCAACGTGAACCTCAAGGAGCAGACGGCGCAGGTATTGCGCACGCTCACGCCCCGCGAGGAGAAGGTGATCAAGATGCGCTTTGGACTGGAAGATGGTTCCGAGCACACACTGGAAGAAGTGGGACAGTCGTTTGCCGTCACGCGCGAACGCATCCGGCAGATTGAAGCCAAGGCCTTGCGTAAACTGCGCCACCCGTCCCGCTCGCGCAAACTGCGAGCCTTCATGGACGGGGTACACGACTAAAACAGGAGTTAGAAGACAGGAGTTAGGAGGTAGAATCTGGTGCTCAGATTCTGACTTCTAACTCCCGTCTTTTTGTGCGGGCGTTAAAGGCCTGCTGTTCCCGAGCGTGCAAAAGTCCATCCCTAAGGTTAATCCCTCATTACCGAAGTAACGATCGTTAAGAGAATTGAAGCGGTCTTTTGTCCGCGCCGATAGTAACCTCTCGATCACCGCATTTGTCCGAAGGAACTGTGGGAACGCGCCGGGAGGTAACCGAGTTGACCATTGGAAAAGGGCTATTGCTAAGCTGTGGTTTGATCCTGGCGATTTCCGCGGCGTCAGGTATTGTCTCCTTCAGCAAATTGGACGAATTTAGCGCCGGTTTGCCGACTGTCAATGCCAACTTCGATTCTCGACCGGCTTTCAGCCGTGCCAAGGTGTTAGACATCGAGAGGGATATGGCAGGTCTGCAGGCCGTGGCAACCGCAGCCCAAGCGTTTGCCCACACCATCGAAACGGTTCAGACGGGAACTAACGCAGCAGTAGGGAATTTGCAGGCGGCTACCGAGCGGGTGAAGACAGCTTGGAGATGACACCCACTTCAAACTTCTAACTTCTAACTCCTTTCTTCTTCCTCCGTGCCATATCCGCTTCCGCTGCCCGCCACAAATACCAGCTGGCCACCGAGCGATAGGGTCGCCAACGCTCTCCCCGGCGCAGCATTTGTTTCTTCGTCGGAAGCTGACGCGTTCCGAAAGTAACCTGGAAGCCTTTTTGAACTCCATAATCGTCCAGCGGCAGCACATCGGTGCGACCCAGTCGAAAGATCAGCAGCATTTCGACGGTCCACTGTCCGATCCCCCGAATCGCAATGAGCCGGTCGATAAGCTCTTGATCGCTCATGCGGCGAGTTTCGACCAGGGTGGGCACGGTGCCGTCCAGGGTCTTGGCGGCGAGATCCCGTACGGCCGCGGTCTTGTTGCGCGACAAGCCGGCGGCGCGCAGCATTTCGTCGGAGGCGCCCAGGACGTCCTCGGGATGAATAAAATCATGCTCCGGAAATAGCGCCTCGACGCGCCCCAGGATGGTGGCCGCCGCTTTGCCCGCCAGTTGTTGATAGACGATAGCCCGCAATAACGAATAGAAAATGCTGTGTTCCACGCGCGGCCTCAACAAACAAGGCCCGGTGTCCTCGATCAGCCGGCACAATTTTTCATCGGCGGCGCAAAGATGCGCAATCGCCTTTTGGTTGTTGCGGGTGGCGCTGACTCCCATGATGCAAGCATACGACACGAAAGGAAGGCTGTCGTTCCCGTGCTCCAGACCGGTCGGCGAGCTCAGGGCAGACAATCGGGCATCTTCTCTCGGCATAGTCGCTCGCGAAAGAGGACACTGGCCCGGGACGTGGAACGGCAATTCCTGACGTGGAACGTGGAACGAGGAACGTGGAACGCGTCTTCCAGCACGTTACCTTCGGTCGCTTTCTTCCTTTCCCTTCCGTGAGGCGCAAACGGATTGATTGATTGTGGCTGCTTATAGCGCACCCTATAATCTGACTACTCTGGACGAGATCTTACAAACGGTTTGGCGTTTTTGAGGAAAAAAGTGCGGCGCGCCGCGGTTCGGGCAAAGACGGCGCCTGATGGGACCTTATGAATCATGGCCTGCAACCGATATCCGCCAAGACCCAGCCCGTTCGGGGATTCCGTCACTTTCTTTCCGAAGTTCGTGTACCCCTACTTGCCGATTCCGTCAGACGGTTGGGTTTCACGCTCGCCGTCGTGGTCGTATTGGCCAACGCCCCGGGCGCCCGCGCGGCGGAAGGAGTTGGTTCGGTCGCTGGATCGGTGACAGGCACGGCGGAGGTCAATGCCGAACTCTCCAAGCCGGCGGTCAAGGCGGCGTTGGTTACGCCGGCTCCTTATGCGCTGGACGGTATTATGGCGGTCAAGGACGAGCGTGGGCGAACGATTTATGTAAATGCTCCCGCGCCACCGCCAGTCAAGCCCGCGGCCTCGGTATCCCGGCGGTCAAGCAATCTGGTGTATTGGAGCAGCAAGGAAAATCAGTGGAAGCCGGTTCCTCCCCCTAGTCCTTCGGCGATGAGGGCAGCCCGCACCGCGGCCGCCGAAGTATTGGACTATATGCAGGAGAAGGCTACTCCCCAGACGGCCACTCGGAAGCCGCCGGAAGCCGCACCGGCCGCATCCAACGCTTCCACCTCAGGGCACCGGAAATCCTACAATGAAGCGGTATTGACGGAATTGCACCGCGGAACCTCGGCCCCAGCGCCGGCGCGGAGCGTGGAACGTGGAACGAGAAACGAGCTTGTGGGCCCCGGGCCGACGACCAAGGACCAACGACCAACCACCACAGCGCATGTGGTAAGCGCACAGGAAATCGACGAGGCCATTGAACGGGCGGCGGCCCGCCATCAGGTCGATCCCAACCTGGTTCGCGCGATGATCAAGGTCGAATCGAATTTCAATCCGCGAGCGGTCTCCAAAAAGGGAGCCATGGGCTTGATGCAGTTGATGCCGGCGACGGCCCGCAGCCTGGAGGTAAGCCATCCCTTCGATCCCAGCGAGAACGTCGATGCCGGAGTGCGTCATCTGCGAACGCTGCTGGATAACTATGGGGGCAACGTCAGGCTTTCTCTGGCCGCCTACAACGCCGGCGCCACCGCGGTGGCGCGACACAACGGGGTGCCCACCAACCCGGAAACCACGAATTACGTGAAGCAAATTACCAATCTGTATTCGAACGGCGGCTCATCGTCGATGTTTCTGCGACCGCGCCCCGGCACGACCCCCGTCCGGGTCTTCCGCGATGGCAGCGGTGTACTCACCATGACCAACGAGTAATCTTCCTAGGTACCGTCCATGGCAACGAGTAAGTAACAATTATTCATTACAAAAGCACCCTTTCGAGCGAAGATAAGCTAGGTAGCAATTTGTCTATTCGGTTCCCAACGCGAAGGATGGCACACCTCGTGGCAGCTCTGCTGTTGGTGGCTGTGGTGTCGCCGGTTTCCGCCCGTAGCGTAGTCCAGAAGAAGCAATGGGCGCGATCCAAGTTCGAAGAGGCGGAGCATTTGCGGGAAGAGCTGAACCGCCGCCCGCCCGAAGCCCGCTCCCGGCACGATTACCAGCAGGTGGTGGACGCCTATCGCCAGGTGTATTACACGGTGCCTACCTCGAGTAAGGCCGATAGTTCGGTCAATGCCGTCGCCGAATTGCTGGCCGAAAGCGGCCACCAGTTTAAGGACGCTAAAACGGCGCAGTCCGCCATTGGCCAGTACGCATTCCTGCGCCGCGAATATCCCGGCAGCAAGTATCGCGTGGATGCGCTGTTTGCCATGGGTTGCATTTACCGCGACGACTTGAACGACCGCGACAATGCGAAGGCCACGTTCCAGGAATTTGTGAAGCGCTACAAAGCTAGTGCGCGAGTCGATGAGGCGCGTGCGGCCCTGCAGGAACTGGAGCACCCGGCCGAGAAATCGTCCTCGAAAAAGACGGCCAAGGAAAAGGACAAGCCCGTAGCGAACCCCAGCCTGCCAATCCAGCAAGCCGCGCCCACTCCGGCCGAGATTCAGCGCGCAGCACTGCCGGAGTCGCAAGGCACGGCCGACCATTCCACCGCGGCCAAAGCCAGCGCACCGGCGGCCTCAGGGCCGAAGCCCAACCTATTGCCGCTGGTGACCGGAATTCGTCATTGGTCCACTCCCGACTACACACGCGTAGCCATTGACCTGGAAACGGGTGTCGAATATCAGGCGGGACGAGTCCCTAATCCGGATCGCATTTTCTTTGATCTGCGCGGCACCAAGTTGGCGCCCACGCTCATCGGCAAGAGCTTCGAGGTGCAGGACGGATTTCTGCGCAAGATTCGCGTGGCTCAGTACCAGAAGGATATGACGCGGGTCGTGCTGGAAGTGGACGAGATTTCGGAATACTCCGCGTTCCTGCTGCCCAACCCGTACCGTTTGATTATCGATATCCATGGCCGGGGCAATGCCCACCGCGCCACGCTGCAAGCGAAGGCCGAGGCTCCGAAGGCGGCGCCGACGGCTACGCCGGAAGTTCCCGGGAAAAGTGAAAACTCCGCTGCGCGTCCGGACACTAAGCCCGTTGCCCACTCGACGCGAGTGGCCGATGGCACGACGTCGCCGTTAAAGAACGAACCGCCGGCAGAGCCGACGCCCGCAAGCCCTGCGACCGCGGTATCCATCCCCGCGTCCCTCGCGGATTCGAATGCCGGCAATAACGCGTCCACACCGTCGGTGCCTTCTCCCGTTACTTCTCCGGTTAAAGCGGCTTCGGATAGCGTAGGGGCGAGCCCTGGAGCGGGAGCCGATACCGCTAAGCCGGTGCCGCCCGTTGTTGTTGCCCCGGCGGCAGCGGCGATGGAGGCCAAGCCCACTCCCGAGTTGGTCAAGACGACTCCCGATGCCACCATGGCGCGCATGGATCCGCCCGAGTTAAAGACGTCCAAGCCGACCACCGGTCCGACGTTCGAGTCGGTTACCCCGCGGGCGATGCTGCCGCGCGCCAAACGCACCTCCGCCGCGGATATTCGCGCCGCGCAGCCCACCGCCGACGGCGAGCGCTCGCTGACCCGCGCTCTCGGATTGAAGATCGGCAAGATTGTGGTGGATGCCGGCCATGGCGGCCACGACACCGGTACCATTGGTCCCAATGGGCTGCAGGAAAAAGATCTGACGCTGGATGTTGCTTTGCGGTTGGGTAAGTTGTTGGAGACCAAACTGGGCGCGGAGGTGATTTACACGCGGGATAACGATACCTTTATCCCGCTGGAGACGCGCACCGCCATTGCCAATCAGAATCAGGCGGATCTGTTTATCTCGATTCACGCCAATTCCAGCGATGACGCTTCGGCGCGCGGAGTGGAAACCTACTATTTGAATTTCACTTCCTCGCCGGATGCCTTGGAAGTGGCGGCGCGCGAAAATGCGGTATCGGAAAAGTCGATCCACGAGTTGCAAGACCTGGTGAAGAAGATTGCCTTGAAGGAAAAGATCGAGGAGTCCCGCGAATTCGCCGCCGATGTACAGCGCTCGCTCTGGACCGGACTATCCGCCAAGAGTCCCGCCATCCGTAACCGCGGCGTAAGGAAAGCCCCCTTCATCGTCCTGATCGGGGCGAATATGCCTTCCATCCTGGCGGAGATTTCCTTCGTCTCGAATCCCACCGACGAGCGCAAATTGCAGACCCCGGAATATCGCCAGAAAATTGCCGAATCCCTGTATCGCGGCATCACCCGCTATACCAGCGGATTAAGCGGTGTGAAAGTAGCGCAGAGCCATCCGGTGGCCGCGAAATAAGTTGCGAGTCGCGAGTTGCGAGTTTCGAGTTTCGAGTCAGGCTACTCGCTCTTTCAGCGTCCTGCGCCACTATCGAATCACATGGATTCGGACATTCAATTTGAGATTCTTCCATGCCTTCTCCGCGGTGTATACGGGCGCCTTTAATGCTATCCCTAACGCCAGACACGTGCGGTCACCCAGCGAGAGGCCCAGTTGCCGGGTTTGAGCGACCAGTCTGCCGGCGAGCTTGGCGTGTTCCTCGTCAAAAGCGATTGCTTCCCGCACCGGGCTGAGTGCGTCTTCCCATGCTTCTTCCGGGGGCCATCCGCGGCTCACGAGTTTCGACTGTACTTCTGCGAGATTGACGGTGCTGGCGACGGAGCGGGCCAGCAGTTCAGGAGTCAGCTTCTCTTGTCCCGTTTCTCCGTTAATCACCGCCAGAATCGCGGAGGCATCCAGGACGACCCTATTCATCTTCATCCTTGGCTGCCTGACGGCGTTCTGCGAGCAACTCCTCGACCAGCGAAGTGCCGGGCTCCACGTAGCGCCGGGCGCGGCACCGGGCCCGCTCAATGCGGCGCTGTTGGGTGGTGATACGGAACTCTTTGTCTTCCCGCTCCAGGATGATTTCGTCGCCCGCCTCGACGCCGAGAGCCTTGCGCACGGAGGCAGGGATAACCACGCGACCGTTCTCGTTAATTCGCAGCCGGATTTCTTCAGACATGTTTTCTCCTGCCTGGGTGCGCGGCCATGCTGGCCGCATTCCGATGCGGCCAGGAAGCCCGCGCTCCCAGGGAGCCGCCGCTCCATAAAACGACATTATACGACGAGATTGTCATAAAATACGACTATGTCATTAATGGCGAACTGTGGACGCCCCGCGGGTTTACGCCAAGTAAGTCTCGTTATCCCCTCCTGAGAATAACGATGTACAATATACATCATGCGACGGACGCAACTTTATTTGGACGATGATTTGTGGAGTACCCTGCACGCGCAGGCGCGCCGGCAGGGTACCTCGGTCTCCGACTTGGTACGCCAGGCGGCTCGCCAGTGTTATCTCGGCCAGATGGATGGGCGCCGGGAGGCGATGCAGGCGTTCGTGGGCATAAGGAAGGACCGTGCCGAATTGTCTGATGCCGTCGAATCCGTGCGCAGCTTGCGGCGCGGAAGCCGGATTGAGAGGCTGGGGAAGAAGTGACGGTTTTGGTGGATTCCGATATTCTCATCGAGGTCTCACGAGGGCGGGACGAGGCGATTTTGGCGCGCTGGACGGAATTAGGCCTGTCCGATACCCCCATTCTGTATTCGCCGGTAACAGCGGCGGAGCTTTGGGCTGGCGCCCGGCCACGCGAGCATGAGGCTCTCGCCAATCTTTTTCGAGCACTGGTTTGCGCTCCGCTTGACTCTGAAGCCGGCCGCCAGGCTGGTGACTACCTCCGCCAATACCGCAAGAGCCATGGTCTCGAATTGGGTGATGCCCTGATTGCCTCCGCGGCAATTTTGCATCGCGCCAAGCTCTGGACCCGGAATCGGAAGCATTATCCGATGAAGGAGTTGTCGTTTTACTGAAATCTGCTAACCTTAACTCCCGGTGAGGAGCGATTTATGGCAGACGCATCCGTAACCTTCGGGCCATCGCGACCGCTGATGGCGCTGAGCGACGACGAACAACTTTTCCGCGACAACATCCGTCAATTTGCCGAAGAAAAAATCCGCCCTCGCGTGAAGGCCATGGACGAGCAGGGCGCGTTTGATCACGAACTGATCGCACAGTTCTTTCACCTGGGCCTGATGGGAATCGAGATCCCCGAAGCATACGGGGGCAGCGCCGGCACGTTCTTCGAGGCGATTCTGGCGGTTGAAGAGTTGTCGCGGGTAGATGCTTCGGCGGGCGTTGTGGTGGACGTACAAAACACGCTGGTCAATAACGCGCTGCTGCGTTGGGCCAACGCTGAGCAGAAACAACGATATCTTCCCCGCATGGCGACCGAATGGGTCGGGGCATACGCCCTCAGCGAAGCCGGCAGCGGCTCCGATGCTTTTGGGTTGCAGTGCCGGGCGGAGCGCAAGGGCGCCGATTGGGTGTTGAACGGCCACAAGCTGTGGATCACCAACGGCAAGGAAGCCAATGTGTTTGTCTTGTTTGCCACTATAGATCCGGCGCAGGGCTACAAGGGAATCACCGCCTTCCTGATGGAGAAGGATTTTGCGGGCTTTACCGCCGGCCGCAAGGAAGACAAGCTTGGCATCCGCGCCTCTTCCACCTGTGAACTGATTCTGGAGAACTGCCGCGTCCCGGCGAACAACGTATTGGGAGAACCGGGAAAGGGATACAAGATTGCCATCGAAACGCTGAATGAAGGCCGGATTGGCATTGGCGCCCAGATGATCGGATTGGCGCGCGGCGCCTGGGAATGCGCTCTGAAGTATGCGCAGGAACGCCGCCAGTTTGGCCAGTCGATCGCCAACTTTCAGGCCATTCAATTTCAGTTGGCGCAGATGGGGACCGAACTGGAGGCGGCGCGCTTGATGGTGTATAACGTGGCGCGCATGAAGGAAGCGGGCCTGCCCTTTGCCAAGGAAGCGGCGATGACCAAACTGTTTACCTCCCAAGTGGCGCAGCGCGTGACTTCCCAGGCGGTCGAAGTGTACGGTGGTTATGGTTTCACCAAGGATTACCCGGTGGAGAAATATTTCCGCGATGCCAAGATTGGCGCCATCTACGAAGGCACCTCGAATATGCAGTTGGCGACGATCGCGAAGCTGGTGCTGGGGAAATAATACTCGGCCCCAATGAGGAGCGGACCAGGCCGCAGTTAAATTCACACTGGCCCGAAGATTGGATTTATGACGATTCCGGAGCGCCGGCAATTTGAGCGGCTCACGATTGCGGAAGATGCGATCGCTTATCGCGAGGACGGTGGCAAGCTGGGCCGCGTAACGGCGGTCAGCGGTGGTGGCATGACCATCCGCTTGGCAGATGAGAGCGTAATATTCACGCCGGGTAGCCGGTTCGTGGTCAGGGTGGTCGAACCGGTGGGCGACATCGAGCATATGGTTCCGGTGATTGTCGTCTATATGCAGGCGGGTTCCCTGGGTTTGGAGTTTGTCTAAACTCGCCGGGTTTACAGTTACAATACAAGGAGAAATCTGGAATTTCCCCAGATCTCCGGTTGCGTGTACTGCCAGATGGGGGCGTAGCTCAGGTGGATAGAGCACCTGCCTTCTAAGCAGGTGGTCGCAGGTTCGAGTCCTGCCGCCCCTACCATCTTTCCTGAAGTTTGTTATTCCAAACTGATATTCCAAACGGAATTGAAGCGCGGTGTTTAGCCTGGGTACGCGGACATCTTGCCCGCATATCCGGGCAAATGAACTGTCACTTCAGTTATGGCTAATACGGAAGCACTAAGGCCGGGTTAGTTTGTCCCATTTTGATACAGCAAAATTGATTGATTCGACTTGACTTACTAGCAGAAAATTGGGATAACTACAGGGGTCCTAAGTGGATAGCCTGAAATGGGCTAAAAATTTGGACCCAGGAAGCATTTGTACGTGAGTGCCGTCGCAAGATGGTGCGAAAGGATCAGGACTAATCGATGAGCAGGGCCGCTTTCCAGGTGAGCGGCCTTTGCCCGTTTTCCGCCTCTGTCCACGGTTTTGCGGGTAGCGAAACCGGAGGCGGATATCCAGTCCGCGTCGCTTCTATTGCCGTTGCAGTCTGAAGTTGGGCCGAACCCAAGGTGTGGTGGTACTCCTTGCGCTCGCTGCCGCCTCGTGTCAGTTCGAGTGGCGGATGAGCAGGCAAGGACCGGTAGGGGGTTATCAGGGGGAAGGGAGCTCGATCAATGGAATTCCAGGACAAACTTCTGAAGTGCATTGACTGCGGTGCTGACTTCGTATTCACGGCCGGGGAACAGCTATTTTTTTACGATAAGCAGTTCAAAAACGAACCAAAGCGTTGTAAGCCGTGCAAGACGAAGCGAGCCCAACAATTGGGCATAGCGAATTCGGGCAATTATCCAAAAGTAGAAACGCGCACCAACTGCTCCAGTTGCGGCAAGGAAACGACAGTTCCCTTTAAGCCAACCCAGGGGCGGCCGGTATTCTGCCGCGAGTGCTTCCAAGGGAAGCGCACGGTAGCAGCCGCGACAGCGTGAATTTGGGCCAGTGATTCAGGGTTCCCGCGGGAGTGCACTATGGCGCACTCCCGGAGGTTTGGGTCTTGAAACCCTAGCTAACCTTGCGTACCCCGCCACGTACCGTTTTCGGTACCGGCGGGAGGACGTGGGTTGCGGCGCGCTTCTGCTTGGCATCCTCATGCGCCACCAGCAAGGCCTCAATTTGGCGCAATAGATCTTGTGTTCCCACCGGTTTGACCAGTATCGACTGGGCGCCTTGATCGTGCCATTCGGTCCCCAGCGACGGATAGGCGGTAAGGATGGCGGTGGCGGGATCGTAATCCTTCAGCCGCGCCGCCCGGATCACGTCGTACCCCGAGGTCGCCTCTTCCATGCGGAGGTCCGTGATCACCATGTGGTAGGAGTTGCCATCGAGTTTGCGGAGCGCTTCCCGAGCCGAAGCCGCGGTCTCCACCTCAAAACCATGCATCTCGAGGATCGCTCGTAAGGTAAGCAGAATCGGCAATTCATCATCGACCAGAAGAATGCGGCGCTTCATCGGTTGCTCCCCAGCTGAAAAGTGTACTCGGCCTGCTCACACCGCTCAGAATTTCAAGAGACATAACTAAGATGCGCAACAACACTGCTTCGTTGCGAAATCTTTGCCGGCTCTTCCCTGCGCGGCCAAGGAACGTGCTGCATATAATAGCACTGTGTCCAGTTTCTATGTCGAGAACTTCGGTTGCCGAGCTACCCAGGCGGATGGCGCCGCCATCGAGCGGCAATTGCAGGAACGAGGCTACACGTTAGCCCTGGCGCCGCAACATGCCGAGCTTGTAGTTTTAAATACTTGCACCGTTACGGCCAACGCCGATCATGATGTACGGGCGGCCATCCGGCGCATCCATCGCCAGAACCCCACTTGCCGGATTCTGGTGACCGGTTGCTACGCGCAACGCGCTCCCCAGGAAATTGCCGCCATCGAGGGCGTAAGTGCGGTCATCGGAAACTCCCATAAAACCCAGTTGGCGCAAATCGCTTGCGGCGACACGGCGCTTGCCGGTGGCGAGTTGCCCGGTGCCAGCTGCGAGCCCAATACTCCAGTGGCGGGACAAGGCGATGTTGACATCTATGTGGGTGACATCTTTGCCCATACGGAACTGACAGGCGCGCCGGTATTCGAAACCGGCGCGAAGACCCGCCCCAATCTCAAGGTGCAGGACGGCTGCAATAATCGATGTTCCTTTTGCATCATTCCAGCGGTACGCGGACGCAGCCGCTCCCTGGAATTAGGGGAAGCCATACGCGAAGTGCAGGGCTTGGTGGAGGCGGGCTATCGCGAGGTGGTGATCAGCGGGATCAATCTTGGACGGTGGGGACGCGATCTCGCGGGGCGGCAGCGCTTTGAAGACCTGGTGCGGACAATTCTGGAACGGACGGCATTAGAAAAGCTGCGCATTTCCTCGGTCGAGCCCATGGACTGGAGCGAGGAGTTAATCGCGCTGGTCGCCAATTCTTCGCGCGTTGCCAAACACGCGCATGTTCCGATGCAATCGGGCAGTGATCGCGTGCTGCGGCAAATGCACCGTAAATACCGGCCCTGGCATTATGCCGATCGCCTGCACCGGATTCGCGCGGCCATGCCCACGGCGGCCATCGGCGCCGATCTGATGGTCGGCTTTCCCGGCGAGACGGCGGAGGATTTTGAAGCCACCCGGTTGATGGTGGAACAACTGCCATTCACTTACTTGCACGTCTTCACCTATTCGGCGCGCCCGGGAACTCCCGCCGCACAAATGCCGCAACCCGTAACGCCGCCGGTGATCAAAGAGCGCAATCGTATCCTGCGCGAATTGGCGGCGCAGAAGAAATTGCGCTTCATGCAATCCTTCCTCGGGCAGGAAATCACGGCCATCACCCTGAATGAATATGCCGACGGGTGCACCGAGGCGCTTACCGATAATTACTTGCAGTTGCAGATTCCGGGCCACCTCGCGCCCAATCAATGGGTGACGGCGCGAGTGGAGAGCGTGAGTGCGGAGGGAATGAGGGGAGAAGTCAGAATTTAGGAGTTAGAAGTTAGGAGCTGGCCTGGATTATTCATGAAGGATTTTGGCGCGAAGGAGCGGTGGAAGCGTTGGCCTTTAGGCCAACGAATCAAAGCTTCTTTCGAGCGGGGCTTCAGCCCCGGCGGGATCGAGCCGGAGCTAAAGCTCAAAATAGAGTGTCGCTCTAGCCGCCGGCCTGAAGGCCGGCTCTTCCACCGTAGACACGCCGCATTCTCCCGGTGTCCAAGAGAATCTGATGAACAATCCAGGCTAGGGCCGTTGCCACTCCGATCTGCGTTTCTCTGCGTTGATCTGCGGCCATGGGGTTTGGTTCCCTCTGCGTCCTCCGCGTCCGCTGCGGTGAAAAGGCGTTAATTCTTCAGCTCGACAATCGTGGCCCCCGCGCCGCCTTCATTTTGCTGAGGCTCGGATACGGTGACGACATGGGGATGGCTCTTCAGGTATTGGCGCAGGGCTTTCCGCAGAATACCCATGCCGCTGCCGTGAATCACGCGCAAGCGCGTCAGGCCCGCCAGGAAGGCGCGGTCCACGAACTTCTCGACTTCGCGAGTGGCGTCGTGCACATTTTGTCCGATCACATTGATCTCGGTTGGCGCGCTGGCGTCCTCGTCCTTGAGCGACACCGAGATGCCTCTGGCCCGCGCTGCCTTTACCGGCGAATCTTCGGCCTTGCCCAATACCTCGGCGACGTCATCGCGTGGAATCTTCATCTTCATCGGGCCGACTTGCACTTCGAAGGTGTCGTCATCCAGATGGCGAGTGACCAGGCCGGGACGCGCCAGCGATTTTAACCGTACGGTGTCGCCCACGGCGACATGCTTAATCACGTGCGGTTGCGCGGCCGCATCGCCCAGATCGGAGCCTGTGGTGTGGGCCACCACCGATTGATTGAATTGTTCGCGGAACTCGCGGCGCAACTTGGCAATGCGGCGTTCGGCCTCTTTGGAAAGCTTGAGGGCCGCGGCGCGGTCTTGCACCGCCGCCACCGCCTCGCGCGCATGAAACTCAAAATCCTTCATCAGGCTCTCGATCTTGCCTTCCAACTCGCGAACCTTGACTTGCTGTTCGCGGCGGCCCTCGGCGGCCAGACGTGTGCGTTCGCGCTCCAGTTCCTGTTCGCGCAGACGCATAGCAGCCCGCTCCTGCTCCACTTCGCGCAGCTGGGCGTGCAGACGATCGAGAAACTCGCCCACATCTTGCGCCTGGGAGCCCAAGCGGGCGCGCGCCGCCTCCACGATTGCCGGATTCAAACCCAGGCGTTGGGCAATATTGAGGCCGGCCGAAGCTCCCGGTACGCCAATGCGCAACTCGTAGGTAGGTTGTAAGGTGCGCTCGTCGAATCCGACCGCGGAATTGATGACGCCCGCGGTATTGGCGCCATAGACTTTCAGGGAAGTGTGATGGGTGGAAATCACCGTCAGGGCGCCAATGCGGCAGAAGTGATCGGCGATAGCCACGGCCAGGGCCGCGCCTTCCTCGGGGTCAGTGGCCGAACCCAGTTCATCCAGCAATACCAATGACTGGGCGGTCGCGGTGCGCGAAATGCGGTCGATGTTAGTAACGTGCGCGGAAAAAGTCGATAGGTTCTGCTCAATGGACTGGAAATCGCCAATATCGGCCAGCACCGCGTCGCAGATCGGCAGCTCGGCGCGCTCGGCCGGTACCGGAATTCCCGATTGCGCCATCAGCACCAAGAGTCCCACGGTTTTCAGTACCAGGGTTTTGCCACCGGTATTTGGCCCGGTAATGATCAGTTCGCGGCCAGTCCTTCCGTTGCCGGCCGCCGGATCGGTGTCGCCCATCTCGACGCTGATGGGAACGACGGTGCCGCCGTGAGCGCGCAGATTGCGTTCCAGTAGCGGATGACGCGCCTGATGCAAAAGCACTTCTCCGCGGCTGATGCGGGCCGCGACACAGTGATAATCCTGGGCAAAGCGTGCCTTGGCGAACTGTACCTCCAACTCCGCCATGGCATCGGCGGCAGCCAGGATCGCCGTTCCCACTTCGGAGATGCTCTGCGTCATGTGCAGCAGAATGCGATAGATCTCCGCCTGCTCCTCTTCCATGAGCTTGACCAGTTCGTTATTTTGCTCGATGGTCTCCAACGGTTCGACAAACACAGTTTGCCCGCTGGAACTGACGCCATGCACCACGCCGTTGACGCGCCGCTTTTGCTCGGCTTTGATGGGAATCACGAAGCGTTCGCCGCGGATGGTGACCAGTTCTTCCTGGGCGGCCCCGGTATCGGAGAGCCGGCGGAGGAAACTGTTCAATGATTCTTGAATCTGCCGCTTCTGCCGCTCGATCTCGCGGCGTATCTGGGCCAATTCGGAGGAGGCGCGGTCATCCAACGTGCCGTCGGGAAGGATCTTGTTCCGGAATAGCCGCAGGAAATTCGTAAAGTCAATAATCGCCGACGAGAGGGACGCGACCGCCGGCCAAGGCGAACCGGAGCCTTCATCCCCGCGGCGCTCTTCCGGCGCTTTCATGCTGGAGGGAGGATGCAGCGCGATCTCGAACCATTCGGCGGCCCGATCGACCACCGCAATGACATCCCGGATTTCGGTGGGTTCCAGGGCGACACCTTGGATGCGTGCTTTCTCCACCAACTGGGACGGATCCATCAGGCCGGCAAAGTCGAAGCGCCCTGCGCAACGCAGGTATTCGCGCACCTCGGCCGCCAATTGCTGCTGGCGCTCGATCCAGGCGCGGTCGGTGGAAGGAGCCAATTGCGCCATGCGGGCTTGTCCCAGCGCCGACTGCGCATAACCGCGCAACACATCAAGCAGAACATCGTATTCCAGCGGACGCGCGCTGGTGTGGCTGAGCGGAGCAGGAATCATAGCCGGGTTGCGAGTTGCGAGTTGCGAGTTTCGAGTTGCGGAACCAGTGTCATAAAGACATGTTAGCAAGACTGCTCTCGGATAGCTTTGTGTTTATGAATGGGCAATTTCAAATTTGAAATTTGAAATTGCCGAACACCTACCACGGAGGCACGGAGACACGGAGTTCACGGAGAAGAATTTGACGAATAGGCAGTTAGGAATTGAGCAACTTTATTCCTGGTTCAGAATTAGTTTTCTTTTGAATTCTGAATTGTTAACTCCGTGTCCTCCGTGTCTCGGTGCCTCCGTGGTAGGTGTTCGGTCCCGGTGTTTTTTGGGGGATGGTTAAATCTGCTAGAATTTCCGGGGTGAAACAGCTATGAGCTTTCCAGTGACTCGTCTGCGTCGTTTGCGTCGAAGCGAGGTCTTGCGCTCTCTGGTGCGCGAAACCCGGCTTACGCCGGAAGGGCTCATTTATCCGCTTTTTGTCTGCACCGGCGAGGGCATCCGCCAGGAAGTGGCCTCCATGCCCGGGGTCTTCAAACTCTCGCTGGAGGAAGCCGTCCAAGAAGCGCGCGTGGTGAAGGCGCTGGGTATTCCCGCACTGATTTTGTTCGGAGTGCCGGAGAAAAAGGACGAAATTGCCACCGGGGCATGGTCCGAGAACGGCATCGTGCAACAGGCGGCGCGTGCCATCAAAAGGGAAGTACCGGGCCTATTGGTGGTTGGGGATGTATGTCTGTGCGAATACACGTCGCACGGCCACTGTGGAGTTGTGAATAAGGCGGCGCGAGCGTCGTCCAGCGCCAACAGCGGCGCCGCTGTGGCTCCGGCTTCCGATTTCGAAATCGAGAATGATCCCACGCTGGAACTTCTGGCTCGAACCGCGGTATCGCAGGCGCGAGCCGGCATCGATCTAATCGCGCCCAGCGATATGATGGATGGCCGGGTGTCCGCCATCCGGGCGGCCCTGGACGAGAACGGCTTTTCCCACCTGCCCATCCTGTCTTATGCGGCCAAATTTTGCAGCGGGTTTTACGGTCCCTTCCGCGATGCCGCCGGTTCGGCTCCGCAATTCGGCGACCGGCGCAGCTATCAGATGGACCCAGCTAATTTCCGCGAGGCCATCCGGGAAATGGAGAGTGATCTCGAAGAAGGCGCCGACATGTTGATGGTGAAGCCGGCGATGCCGTACTTGGATGTGATCCACGCCGCCCGGGAGCGCTTCGATGTGCCCATCGCCGCCTACCAGGTCTCCGGCGAGTACGCCATGATCGAAGCCGCCGCGCGCAATGGCTGGATCGAACGCGACCGCGTGATGCTCGAAACGCTAACCTGCATTCATCGCGCCGGCGCCAGCGTCATCATTACCTACTTCGCCAAAGACGTGGCCAAATTACTGGGATGAATACAGAACGCAGGAGTTAGGAGTTAGGAGTTTAGAAGCTTGGCGCCAAATTCTAACTTCTAACTCCTGCATTCTGTATTCTGCCTTTCTCTCACGATCCTTTTTGCGCGGGTAACAGAAATTCCACGCCGCGATCGTTATTGGTCTTGACGGTGGCGGGAACGTCCAGGTCGGTCAGAGCGACTTTCTTGGTCCAGTGCGGGCCGAACTCATAAAGCGTTGGTCCGACAATGGCATAATTCTGAATTTCGGTGCGACTGCCATCGCGGAACACCAACACCGTCCCTGGGGTGTCTGGATCCGGAGAGGTCCGCGCGGCGGGCTGCGCCGATGCCCTTGGAGAATCTTCGGAGTTGCGGGAACGTTCGGCGTCGAGTTCGGCTTGCAGTCCATCCGTTACAGCTTGCTGATTGGCGAGTTCATTCTGGAGTTGCGCCGCGTAGCCGTTATCTCCCGCATAAGCGCTGTTGGTCGTGTAACCGTAATCCCCGGCATCCCAATCGTAGATGGGCCAATAAGCCCCGGCCCATCCATAGTAGTAGGGATATCCACGCCGGTAGAACCCACGGTTAAAGGATCGGCATCCCCGGCAGAACGACGCACCAGGTTGGTTGGTAAAGACAACTCCGCTACCACGGGGTACAAAACCGCCCCCGGCCCGAACGCCGGAAGTCCGAGCGCCGGAAAAAGCAGGCGCCGCGCGCATCGGAGCTCCTCCCCCACCGCCGCCCCGCGCCATTCCGCGCTGGGCCACGGCCGGCAAAGTTGCCGCTATCACCATCGCAATCGTAAGCAGGCGGCGCATAAACATACGAACCACCTTTCTGGAGCTGCCTTATCGTTTGCGTACCCGATTTGCAGAGGATTCCTTCTAAAACGTTAGATGATCCAATCGGCCGGAACGACGTAACGACGTTTCCCGTCCCCCGTTCCTCGTTGCCGCCAACTTGTGAACTGCAGACACAGTTCTTGAGCAACCAGGCCAAAGATCCTGGCTGGTTCTCTCCCCATAAATCTCCGTGACCTCCGTGTCTCCGTGCCTCCGTGGTGGGTGTTTTGCCGACGGCCGAGGGCCGAAGGCCGACAGCGTTCCTGGCTATTTGCTGCCTGCGGAGGCGGCGGCTTCGCGAACTACGCCCGGCAACCCCTGCTCGCGGGCAAGATATTGTTCCTGAATCCAGGCGTAGGTCTTTTCCATGCCCACCCGCAAAGGCGTATTCGGTTCCCAGTGAAGCAATTTCTGAATCAAGGTGTTGTCGCTGTTGCGACCGTTGACGCCTTTCGGGGCGGTCAAGTCGTAGGTGCGCTTCAGCTTGATGCCGGCGATGTCTTCCACCATATCCACCAGTTGATTGATGCTCACGGCTTCGCTGGAACCCAAGTTGATCGGCTCGACAATGTCGGAATTCATGAGCATTTGAACGCCCTTGATGCAGTCGTCGATGTACATGAAACTGCGGGTCTGAACGCCACTGCCCCAGATCACGATTTCATGGTTGCCGCTGCGCTGGGCTTCGATCACTTTGCGCGAGATGGCTGCCGGCGCCTTTTCGCGTCCGCCAAACCAGGTTCCCCAGGGCCCATATACATTGTGAAAACGCGCCACCCGAACGTACAAGCCATAGTCTTCGCGGAAATGCCGGCACATGCGTTCGGAGAACAGTTTCTCCCAGCCGTAACCGTCCTCGGCCATGGCCGGATAGGCATCTTCTTCCCGCAGTGACGGGGCTTCGAAGGTCCGCTGCTTGTCGGCGTTATAAACGCAGGCCGAGGACGAATAGAAATATCGTTGCACTCCGAACTTCACGGCTGCCTGCAGCATGTGGGTATTGATGAGCACCGACAGCATGCACAGCGCTTTGTTGTTCTCAATGAAACCCATGCCGCCCATATTGGCCGCGAAATTATAGAGCTCGTAAACATCCTGGACCGCCCGCTCGCAGTTTTCCTTCAGGTTCAAATCCAGCCGCAGGTTCTCGATGTCCGGGAATTGCTGGTACCACTGATCGAGCGGTTTGACGTCTACGGCACGCAGTCGCGTGTATCCCTGTTGTCGCAAAGAGGCGATCAGATTACCGCCGATAAAGCCGCCTGCTCCCGCGACCAGTACTAACTTGTCTTTCATCGATGTACCCCTCTCCGCTGTTCACCAACCCGGGACGCACATACATCGGGCCTGCGAAATTGGCTAAATAGTAACCCAGAGCTGCCGGAAGGTCGAGTATCTAAAGTTTGAATAACGATTGATTTAAGGCAAAGAACTTAGGAGGAAGAAAAGCGGAGCTTTCTTTGCCGCAGATTGCGGCCGGATAACAACCATCGTTTGCCTTAGAGGTGGAAGCACCGGGCTTTAGCCCGGTGAATTCCGGCCCAAACGCGATGTGGGCTTTAGCCCCGGTGAGGACAAACTCTTGATTCGCACCCGGACCCGAATGGTTTATCGGCGTTGATCTGCGGCCGAAGGCTTTGTTCCCTTCGGGTTCATTTTGCGAAAGGCGGAACGCACGAAGCGGGAGATGTACCAGGCGTCCATATATTTATAGGGTGTCTGGCCGGTGGTGTAGTGGCCGCAGGGCAGCACGGCGATCTCGTGGTCCAATTGGCGGCGCTTGAATTCCGCCACCACCTGGCGGGAAAGTTCCGGCAAGAAAGTTTGGTCATAAGTGGCATAAACGACCAGCGAGCGCTTGGGTGAACTCGAGAAGCGGCCGAAATAACACATGGGACTAACCACATGCCACAGCGGTCGCAGGCGCTCCAGGGTAATGGCGTCTTCGATGCCGGTACGAATGTGGCGAGTGGACAATCCTGTCCAGGCCACATCGGCGAAATACGTGGACACGTGGTTAAAGACGTTTACTTTCAGTCGAGGATCATGGGCGCTGGCGATGAAGGCGTAACAGGAACCCAGGCTGGTGCCCAGAATGCCCAGTTCGTTGTACCCGCGCGACTCCAGCCAATCCAGACAGCAGCGCACGTCGATGATTCCTTGCCGCGCGGCATCAATGGTGCGCGCCAGATTGCTTGAGACCGCGTAGTCGGCCCGCTCGGTTTCGGCCGGCTTACGCACGTCATGATAGGGCATGCTCAAGCGCAATGACGCAATGCCCAGATATTGCAGGATGCGGCACAGGCCATTGTGGCCGCCGGCATCGGCGTTCCACTGTGGCAGCACCACCATGGCGCGCCGGCCGCGGGTGGGAAACCAGCGGGCATTCACGAGGTTGTTGCAGGCGACCGGAGACTCTACCGCCGAAGTAAAGCGTAAAAACTGCCCATCCTGCGCCGTCTGTAAACGGAAATCCCGGCGGGGTTCGTAGCCGAAGAAGGAATCGCTATCGGCCAGAATGCGCTGATTAAACCTGCGCAGGAAGTCCTCGGAGTCCGTGGGGTCGCAGGCGCGATCCCCGTTAGCGCATGGCCAGTTGCGCGTCCAGTCCAGACCATATTCCATGGGCCGCACCACGCGATTGGTGTCCACCATGGTAAGGCGGTGCTCCCAGTTGTACATCCATCGTTCATATTTTGAACGCAACATTTTACAGTTCGATGGCTCGGAAGCCGGTCTGTCGCGCTGCTTCCAATAGTTGTTTATCGGCCGCAACAAACGCCCGGTCTCGCGGCCGATTCATAGCCCAAGTACAAGCCGCGGCTAGTTGCAGCGAATCTGCGGCGCGGAGTTGAAAGCGATCAAGCAGGGCCTCGGCTATCGTCCGCAAGGCATCAGTAGGCTGAATTTCCCGCCAAGCGTGCCGCAAGCGGTCGAGACGAGTCTGCGCTTGGATGAATTCGGACGCCGTCAGACTCTGCATGCGGGCTAATCGTGAAAATGCGCTGCGAGCCTCAACAGGTGTCGCCCACCACACGACAATGTCGTGCTGCGCCGCCAACTGGCTGGCTGACGCAGTGGCACCCTGGCCAACACATAAGGGCACAAGAGCACTCGTGTCCCAGAATGCAGACTCCATCTAGCGGCCTTCCTCTCGTTCCTCAAGGACGGCATTGACAGCTAATTCACGGGCAACTTGGCCTGCAGGCAGCGTCCAAAACTCTTCCCAGTTGATCGGTTCCTCGGGAAGCTTCATTGCGCCGGACGCCACCAATTGGCGCTCCTCTTCGGACACGTCAGCCAACGAGAGCGGCAGTATGCGTGCAATTGGCATGTCGCGGTCTCGCACAATAACTTCTTCCCCGCTCTTTACGTACTGAAGATAGAAGCTTAGCCGTTTCTTCAAGTTAGCAATATTGACGGTCTTCATAGCTAAATGATAATCGAAAATATGACCGATGACTATATAATAATGACTATTATGGTCATCTAGTCGATATAAACTCTGGGGACCCTGCGCCCGATAGAGCACAGCACCTCATAGGGAATGGTTTGGGAGAGATTCGCGTGTTCCCAGGCGGAGATGCTGCACGTGCCATCGGTGCCCAGAATCGTCACCTCATCGCCCAACCGTACCTCGGGGATTTCCGTGGTATCGATCTCGGTTAAATCCATGGAGATATTGCCCACAATCGGCGCATATTTTCCGCGCACGATCACACGCCCGCCGGCACAGAGCAAACGACTCAAGCCGTCGGCATAGCCCACCGGAAGGATGGCCAGCCGGGAGCACGCTTGGGTGACAAACGTACCGCTATAGCCAATCGGCTGGCCGGCGGCAACTTCTTTGAGCTCAATGACCCGGGTCTTCCAGGTCAGAACCGGTTCCACCGCCAACTCTCCCGACACTTTCGGCGAGCCATTCCCGGCCGAGATAAACGGCAAATGATAGCCATACAATGCCAGTCCCGTGCGGACCATGTTGTACCAGGTGCGCTCGCGCGTGAGGATGGCCGCGGTATTGGCGATATGACAAAAGGCCGGCTCCAGACCGGCGGCGTGAATGGTCGCCAGCGCCTGGTCGAAACGTTGCAACTGAGCCGCGTTGGCCGGGTCGTCGACGACTTCACTGGAGGCAAAATGGCTCAAGACCCCTTCGAGCCGGACATGTGGTGCCCGCACCAGGGCCGCCAGAAAAAGCGGCAGATCGCGCAACTGCAAGCCGAGCCGCCCCATTCCGGTATCCAGCTTCAAGTGGACGCGGACCGGAGTCTCGTGATTCAGACGTACCGCCGCCGCCTCCAGCACCTCGATGTGCCACGGTTGCCATACCGCCGGAGTCAGGTTACGCAGCAACACTTCTTCCTCTTCGCCGCGCCAAAATCCGCTCAGCAGTAGAATGCGTCCGCGTACTCGTCCTTCGCGCAACGTGATGCCCTCTTCCGGAGAAGTAACGGCAAACCAGTTGGCGCCTTCTTTTTCCAGGGCGCGGGCACACTTAAGCCCGCCATGACCGTAGGCGTCGGCTTTGACCACGGCGCAGACGGTCGCCCGCGGCGTCACCCATTGTTGGAGCGCGCGGAAATTGCGCCGCAACGCGGGCAGTGATACTTCTACCCACGTCGGACGCATCAGATGAGATGTAGCCCAGGTAACCAAGTACTTGATTATAGACCGCTGGGGACGTTCCCCGTCTCCCGTCCCCCGTTCCCGGCCCGAAGGCCGTGTCACGTGTGGGGAAGGAACGTAAAGGACGCGGAGGGATTGAGAAATTGAGTAATCGGGCAATTGGAAAGACAAGGCAACTTCCCGATGACCTCGATTGCTGTTTCTGAACACCGTTCCCGCAGCGTCCTTCGCGTCCCTTGCGTTCTTTTCAACACACTCGGACGAGGAACGGCGTTCCGGCGGGGAACGGGGGACGGGCGACGGGGAACGCCTTTTCGTGCTTAAACGGTAATGTTGTCGTTGCCGGCTGGAGGCGGAGTGCCGAAGCTATCGATGTTCTCGAAGCGCGTCGAACTGCGATTGAAGCGGAGATGGACGGTATCGGTGGGACCGTTACGCTGCTTGGCGATGATGATTTCCGATCCCGCCTCTTCGAGCTGAGCCTTTTCCTCGGGATCGCGCTCGTAATATTCGGGACGGAAAATGAAGGCCACGACATCGGCGTCCTGTTCGATGGAACCCGATTCGCGCAAGTCGGAAAGCTGGGGGCGGTGATCGCCCGTACGGGCTTCCGGGGCGCGGCTTAACTGCGAAAGGGCAACCACTGGCACGTTCAGATCTTTGGCCACCATCTTGAGTCCGCGCGAGATCGCCGAAACTTCCTGGTTGCGATTTTCATGGCGCCGCCCGCCGCCCGGCGGGGTACCGGCCATCAGTTGTAGGTAGTCGATTACGATCAGATCCAATCTGCCGTGCTGGTGCTTCAAGCGCTGAGCCTTGGCGCGCACTTCGCTCACGGAAATGGCCGGGGTGTCATCAATGTAGAGGGGCGCGGTGCTAAGCCGTCCCAGCGCGGCCCAGAGCTTCTGATAATCCTCGCGGCCCACGAAGCCGCTGCGCAGTTTATGCGCATCCACGTTGGCCTGCGAGCATAGCAAGCGCATCAGGAGAGCTTTTTTCGACATTTCCAGCGAGAATACGCCTACCAGGCTGTTGCCCAATACGGCCGCGTTCTCCGCCATATTCATGGCCAGCGCCGTTTTTCCCATGGAAGGACGGGCTGCGATGATGATGAGATCGGAAGGTTGCAAGCCGCTGGTCAGCTTGTCGAAATCGTCGAAGTAAGTGCGTAATCCGGTGAGATCCTTGCCCAGGTTGTAAAGCTTCTGGAGGTCGCCGATTTCGTGCTCGTAAATCTCCTGAACACTGGTGAAATCGTTGCCCAAGCGCTGGTCGGAAAGATGGAAAAACGCGGACTCAGCCGTCGCCAGCACTTCCGTGGCGCTCTCGGACTGCTCGACGGCCGCCTGAATTGCCTGATTGGCGGCATGGATCACGCCGCGCAGGATGGCCTTGTCGCGCACAATACGGATGTAATGCTCGATGTTCTGGACTCGCGGCAGGCCATCGGTCAAAGAGGTGATGTAGGCGACCCCGCCGATGGCTTCCAGTTCGCGGTTGCGGCCCAGTTCTTCGGTGAGGGTCACGAAGTCGATAGGGCGATTGGAGTCGCCCAGCACGCGCATGTGCCCATAAATACGGCGGTGCGAGTCCAACGAGAAATCGTCGGTCTTCAGCATCGCCGCCGCCTGCGAGAAGCAGGTGTTATCCAGCAGAACGGCGCCCAAGATCGACCGCTCCGCCTCCAGATTCACCGGCAGAATACTGTCGGTGCTTTGTCCCATAGTAGCCATCTATAACGTTGATAAATTGTTCCGCCCGGAAAGGAAACCTCAAAGTGACGCTCGGGTGTGAATAACGTTACGAAAGCTGTGGAGCGCGGTGGAAAAGAGGGATGAGAACCAAAAACACCACCGCCGCCCTAAGAACGGGCGGCGGTGGCGGCTGAGCGCTCCCCCATGAGTGCTCCCCAAGCTAAGTGCTCCCCAAGCTAATTGCTGTAGAGCAGAACGCCTTCCTGCTTTTCTTCGCCCACCGGGCGATAGAAGAGTCGGTCATTTTCCAGGTAGATCTCGATGAAAGCGGGCCGGGTGGTGAGATGTCCCTGAATCAGGGCCTCGCTCATCGGGTCCTCCACGTACTTCTGGATCGCGCGGCGCAAAGGTCGCGCGCCGTAACTGCGGTCCGTCAGAGTCTTCTCGAGAATCCATTTCTTGGCGTCGTCATTCACGCTGATGGTGATGGAGCGCTGCGCCAGGTTCTGGTTCAGCTGCACAATCATCAGCTCGACGATCTGGATCAGGTCCGCTTCGGTCAGCGCCTTGAACAGAATGATTTCGTCCAAGCGGTTGAGAAATTCGGGATTGAAAGTGCGCTTGACCTCGCTCTTTACCAGTTCCTCGACCTTGTTCGAAATCGTCTCGTCCTTCTGCGACTGGAAGCCCATGCCCTCGCGCTTCATCAGATGCCGAGCGCCGATGTTCGAGGTCATGATCAGGATCGAGTTCTTGAAATCGACCGTGTTGCCCAACCCGTCGGTCAACTGACCGTCTTCAAACACCTGCAACAGAATGTTGAACACGTCGGGATGCGCCTTCTCGATCTCGTCCAGTAACACCACCGAATACGGAGCGCGCTTAACGCGTTCGGTCAGCTGGCCGCCCTCTTCGTAGCCGACATATCCGGGAGGCGAGCCAATCAGCTTGGATACCGAATGTTTCTCCATGAACTCGGACATATCGAAACGGATCAGCGATTTCTCGCTTCCGAACATAAACTGCGCCAGGGTACGCGCCACTTCGGTTTTTCCCACGCCCGTTGGACCCAGGAACAGGAAGGAACCGATGGGGCGATTGGGCGACTTCAGGCCGGCTCGCGAGCGCCGGATGGCGCGGGCCAATGCGCTGAGCGCTTTGTCCTGCGAGATCACGCGCTTATGCAACTCTTCTTCGATGCGCAGCAGCTTCGCCGACTCTTCTTCCTTGATCGAGGACACAGGCACGCCCGTCCAGCGGCTGACCACGTCTTCGATGTCCTCGCGTCCCACGACGCCGGTGGAAGATTCATCCAGATGATACTTTTCACGCAAGCCGCGCAGGTTTTCGCGTTCTTTGCGCTCTTCGTCCGAATAAAAGCGTGCCTTCTCGAATTCATGATTCGCGATGGCGTTTTCCATGCGATGCACGATGAACTTGATGCGCTTCTGCACCTCGGTCAGCTCTTCGGGCAGCGAGCACTGGCGCAGTTTTACGCGGGCTCCCGCCTCGTCGATCAGATCGATCGCCTTGTCCGGCAAGAAGCGGTCGGGAATATAGCGATTCGAATGATGGACCGCGTAATTAATGCAATCGTCGGTGTAGGAGACGGCATGGAATTTTTCGTAGCGCTCTTTCACGCCCATCAGGATCTTGATGGCATCCTCTTCCCCGGGTGCTCCAACCTTGACCGACTGGAAGCGGCGCTCCAGGGAGCGATCCTTTTCGATACTCTTGCGGTATTCGCCCGGCGTGGTAGCGCCGATGCACTGGATTTCGCCACGCGATAACGCCGGCTTCAAGATGTTGGCGGCGTCCAGCGATCCCTCGGCCGAGCCCGCTCCTACCAGCGTATGCAATTCGTCGATGAAGACGATGGCGCTCTGCGATTCCATCAATTCCTTCATGATGGTCTTCAAGCGCTCTTCAAACTGTCCGCGATACTTGGTGCCGGCTACGATCAGCGACAGGTCCAAGGCCAGAATGCGCTTATCGGCCAGGAAACTGGGAACCTCGCCGTCGGCGATGCGCTGGGCCAAACCTTCCACGATGGCCGTCTTGCCTACGCCCGGTTCGCCAATCAGCACGGGATTATTCTTGGTGCGGCGGCACAGAATCTGCACCACGCGCTCCAATTCCTGGTCCCGGCCGACCAGGGGATCCAGTTGATTCTCGGTGGCCGCCTGGGTGAGATCGCGGCTGAATTCACTCAACAGCGAGGCTTCGCCGCGTGCCGAAGCACGCTGGGGCGCGGTCTTCTCCTGCGAGGTGCGCGCCAGTTCTTCGCGGATGGAGGCCAGCCGCAGGCCGCGCTCCTGCAAGATTTCGGCGGCAAAACATTTCTCTTCCCGCAGCAGTCCCAGCAGTAGATGTTCGGTGCCGATGTGCTTGTGGGAAAGCCGTTCCGCCTCTTCCGCGGCATAGGCCAACACGCGCTTGCACTCGTTGCTTAAGGGAAGGTCCACGGAGGTGGAAACCTTCTCGCGGACGGTCGTGTGGCCCTCAATCTGTTTGCGAATCGACTCGACGGAAGCATGGGAGCGCAAAAAACGATTGGTCAACGCTTTATCTTCGCGCAACAAGCCCAGCAGCAGATGCTCCGTCTCGATATAGGGAGAGCCGAACTGGCTAGCTTCATAACGCGCGAAAAAGATCACGCGTCTCGCTTTCTCCGTGTACCGTTCAAACATTGTCCTCTCCCAAAGACCCCGTACTTCTTTAATGATTCGGCGGCGTCCGCACTCGTACCGCCAAGCAATTGTTGCAACTGTCCTTCCAAACTCAGCGAAACTCCGCGACTCCCGGTTCGGCGGGAACGGAGGCTAGCAGCGAGTCCGGCTTCACTTCCTCGATCTTTCCCTGTCGCAGCCGCAAAACGCGGTCGCAACGGCGCGCAAAACTTGCATTGTGGGTAGCAATGAAAGAGGTCAACTGGTGATGGCGATGGAGCCTGGCAATCAAGCTGAACACCACTTCCGCGGTGCGATCATCCAGATCTCCGGTCGGCTCATCGGCTAACAGTAATCGTGGCCGGGTAATCAAAGCCCTGGCCACAGCTACTCTTTGCTGCTCGCCGCCGCTCAGCTCGCCAGGCCGATGGTGGCCCCGGTCTTGCAATCCCACTTCACGCAACCACTCTCCGGCTTCCGCTTCGGCCTCGCGACGGGCGCAACCTCGCAGAAGCAGCGGCATGGCTACATTCTCCACTGCCGTGAATTCCGGCAGCAAGTAGTGAAACTGCCATACAAATCCAATTTCGCGATTGCGAAAACTTGCCGCGGCCGCCTCCGAAAGCGTTCGCAGCTCCATTTGCGCGCAGTATACGTCACCGCCGGAAGGCCTATCAAGAGCACTTAAGATATGCAGTAAAGTGCTCTTTCCCGCCCCCGACTCGCCCATAATGGCCAGCATTTCTCCTTGGCGCACCCGGAAAGACAAATTGTCAAAGAGCACCAAATCGGAGGAGCCGGAACGAAACACCTTCCGTAGACCTTCGACCCGTAGAATCTCGTTCTCTCCCATTTGATGCAGTCACAATCTCCTGGGCTTCAACTCCAGCAATCCCAGCGTTCCGGTGGAAACCTTACCTGCAAGCATTAGACCACGACGAAACCCCTAATGGGCAAGCCCCGCCGGAAATGAGTCCGCTCCGACGGACCCGAAATGCCCACGAGGGAGCCGTTTCCTAATCTAAAACTCAGAACTGGCAGGTTTCCAAGGAGATTCTAATAAACGGAACGATGCGGTTGGCAATTGACCGGACCCAGGAAGCGGGGTTGGGTTACACCCGGTTTGGTTGGGAACGCGGGCTGGCAGCCTAGTATCACTTAAGTTTTGCAGAATTGGAGTCCTCCGGTAGGCCAACGTGATGAAGTCGCTAATTGCATGCAAGAGACAGGAGTGTCAGGGCACGACTTTAGTCGTGCCGTTCGATGCAATAAAATTGCCGGCTTTAGCCGCTGTTTGATGTACCCACAAAGAAATTGCCGAGCCTCAGCGGCTGAAGCCGCCTTCATAATGAACCGTTTTACGGCACGACTAAAGTCGTGCCCTGACACGTCTCGCTCTTGGAAGGATCAACTGACAATTGAAAGGCGACCAGGCCAATCGCCAAAAGCCAATTGCTAATTGCGGTCTTTTCTATTCGTACCGCAAGGCCTCGGCGGGCAGGACGCGAGAAGCGGAGAAGGACGGGTAAAGCGTGGCCACAAAAGAAATTCCGATCGCCACCGCGGCGACGAGTAAGCCGTCGAGTAATCGCGGCGAGGAAGGAACGTAATCGATCGAATAAACCTCGGGGGAGAGGGAAATCCAGTGATAGTGTCCCAGACCGAGGGCCAGCGTGTAGCCGGCGATGAGTCCCAGAATCGTGCCGATGAGTCCGGTCATCAGTCCCTGCGCGACAAAGATCCGGCGCACTTGCCACTTGCGCGCCCCCAGAGACAAGAGCACCGCGATGTCCCTGGTTTTCTCCATCACCATCATAATGAGGGAGATCAAGATGTTCAGCGCGGCTACGAAGACAATCAGTCCGATGGTAATAAAGGTAACCACCCGCTCCAGGCGAAGCGCCCGGAATAATGCCCGGTTCTGTTCCATCCAGTTCGTGGTCTGGAAGCCCGGCCCGGCGGCTTGTTCAAGCTCGGCGCCCACTTGCGGGGCCCGATAAATATCGTCGAGTTTGAACTCCATGACGGAGATCAAATCGCCTAACCCGAATAAGCGTTGCGCATCGCTCAGCCGGGTGAAGGCCCATGCGGTGTCGTAATCGTAGAAGCCGGATTGGAAAATACCGGTCACGCGGAAGCGCACATACTTTGGAACCAGTCCGAAGGGCGTCAATTCGCCCTGCGGGCTGGTGACCAGCACTACCGAGCCCACGTTGGCGCCCAGCTCGTCCGCCATGTCCTTGCCCAGTACGATGGGCGGCATTGCACTCAACCGTTGCCGCACCCCGGCCAGCGCATCGGGAGATTCGAAATCGTCGCTATCGTCTCCCGTCCCCCGTCTCCGTTCCCCCACCGACGCGCTCATGCTGGGGCCTGGGGACTGGGGACTGGGGACGCTTTCCGTGGGTTCGTCCAGCGCTTCGGCGGAGCCCCACTTCACCGCTTGCAACATCTGGCTGACCCGGCGCTCGTAATCCGGAACCACGCCCTTGAGCACAGCGCCTTTGGCCCGGGCCCCGCGAGAGACCAGTACTTGTTCGTAAATCGCGGGCGCGTCGGCCACTACGTGCGGCTGCCGCCCCAGGCGCTCCAAAAGATTTGGCCAGTCGCGGATGCCATCGCCGGCGGTACGCAACAGTTGCACATGCGCCGTTGAACCCAGCAGTCGCGCTTGCAAATCCTGGCGAAAGCCATTATTGATGGCCAGAGCCACGATGAGCGATGCTACTCCCGCGGCGACTCCCACGATGGAAATGGCCGTGATCACGCCCACTACGGCTTGCCGCCGCTTGGCTCGCAGATAACGCGCCGCTATGAAAAATTCAAAAGGCAAAGTTCAAGGTTTCAGGTCTCAAAGTTTCAAACTATCGTAGTGCCAACATCAACTGGCAAGCTTAACATTTTGGGCCGGGGGCTTGGCCGTTGCGCGGCTCGCAAACCGAACACGATTTACTTGCCGATTCAAGAACGAACAAACGCCAGCAGCGGGCCCATTTCGCCGTTGTCGGCTGCGCGTAAGGCATTCAGATACGCCGTTCTGGCCTCACCTTCCCTTACCAGGTTCTTCGCGCCCCAGGTGAACGGATGCTTCCCCAGTTTCATAGCCAGGACGTCTGCGATCAGTCGGGCATGCCGGCCATTTCCGTTCGGGAACGGATGGATTGACACCAGGCGGTGATGAAAGCGAACCGCTATTTCATCCGCAGGGTGCGTACCATTTTCCATCCAATAGCGAACGTCCCCGAATAATACCGAGAGTTGTTCTCGTATCCGATGAAACTCAATGCCGAGGTTTTTCTCCGTGCTTCGGTACTGGCCGGCCCATTTCCATGTTTGATCGAACATCTTCCCGTGGAGTTTCCGGATATAGCTATCCGAAACCACCTCAAGAGCGCTGGTTCGATCTCTGGCCGCCCACTCCCATGCGGCCAGGATATTTTCTCTCTCCCACTCGTTTAATTCTCCCTTGGTCGCAAGGTTGGGAATCAGCTCCGCAAGTTCCTCGGGAGAGAGCGGTGTATTCCCGTCGCTGGTGGGGATCATGGGCATCGGTTCCTAGGAGTTGAGAATCCGTTTTGCATGTTCTTCGATCTTCTTATCCACTCCGCCGACGGCTTGGTCTTCTAACGCCATCGAGTGTTCCACCGCGCGAACGCTTTCCGCCGCTTTGGTCCGTGCACGCTGCTCAGCCAGTTCCTGGATACTGCCGCTTTTCGGAACCAAAGCATAAACCACTTCGCACCCAAGGGCCTCCGCCGCATACCGCAAACTGCTCAACGTTATGCGGTAATCCGCTTCGGATTTCTCCAGGTAGGCCGCAAGCGCAGGGGTTCCGCCAAGCCGTTCCGCAACTTCACGCAAGGTAAGGCCGGTAACCTCTCGAATCGCCCGTATCCATCCCTTTTGCGGGCGCGCTATGCTTTTGGCGGCCACAAATGGCTGCAAGCTGCGTTCCAGCTGCCGAAGGCGTAATTTCTTGAATTCGGGCTTCATGGAAGGTTCCCCACCACAAATTTACAGCAATAGTTAAACTATTTCACAATAAAAGATAGTTATTGCGGGCTTAAGCAAGAATCTTTTATTGGTATATGTATGCAAAATGTAAAATATATCAAGTTATAGCTGTACTTATGCTTGCTTTGCCGAGGTGGAGGTTGGGCGATGCCGCAGGTAGGTGTAGGCCGAGGCGCAGGCGACCAGGGCGCCTAGCGCGCCCTGAATCGGATCGATGTGCGTGTGGTCGGTGAGCAGGTGGATCGCCCATAACATGGGTACCTGCCACAACTCGACGACGCGGGTGTAGAAGGCTCCCAGCAGCGACATGACGGTATTCATGTAGAAATAGCCAGTCAGTCCCACCAGTGCGACCAGCAGCATCACGCCCCACATGGCGGGAGAGAGCGCCTGCAGACTGTCGTGGCTGGTGAAACTGAGGCAGAATCCACCCAGTGCCCCCCCAGCCAGGGCGGGAGCGATCAGCCAGAAAAGATGTTCGTCTTTGCCCTGCGCGCGCTCCCAAACTTTGTAGGTGGCGGCGCGCGATCCCAGGGCGATCAGCAGAAAAATGATGCCGCGAGGAGCGTTCACCACAGTTCCCGGTTCCCGTACGGCCTGCGCGGCGAAGAGAATGAGTGCGACCGCCAGCACGAGCACGGAGCGCCGTTCGTAGGGGCGGCGATTGCCACGCACATAGGCGAGGATCAGCGCATCCAGCAGCAGAACGGATTGGGTGACGCGTCCGCTCAATAGTCCTATGGCGCCAAACCAGCCCACGAAAGTGAAGCCGCCGGTGACCACTCGCAATAAGGCCAATTGGGGCGAGCGCGGCCACCATTGGCTTCGCGTAGGGCGCACAACGAGCGCCAGCAAGGCAAGAGCCAACAGAGAACGATCCACCAGGATGGTGGCCAGCGAGAGGTGGGCGCGGCGGGCCAGCAGTTCGATAGAAACAGTGATCGCGATTTCGGAGGCGACCATGCCGGCCAGCGGCAGACGATTCCATAACGATGCGCTCTTCTCTGCTAGTTCCCTGGTCACCAGTGCTCCTGTAGAACGATTCTAGCTGGTGAGCCGCTCCTGGGTATGCGGGCTTCCAGCCCGCACCGGAATGCGGGCGGGAAGCCCGGCGCTAGAGTTTCTACATTTGAATTCGGGGTTCGGGCATACACACAGGTGGAAGCACCGGGCTTTAGCCCGGTGATCCGACGTTCGTCGGCAGACGGGCCTTTAGGCCAGCCTTTAGGCCCGGTGTATGCTGTCCTGGAGATTGGGCAGCGCCGCCCCACTAACCGTCGTATTCACGATGCCGTCGACAAGCGACACGCCGAATATATCCGGGAGAAGCCTGTGCAGAGGAGCCTGGTGGCGAAAAGCTGAGGAATATCCCTTCGGCCTCCCAGGCGCTTGCAGGATCTCGCACCACCGGGCCTAAAGGCCCAAGTTTTGGGGACGTTGGTTCGTCGGGCTAAAGCCCGACGCTTCCACCGGTTCTAGACCAGGCGTTAGGATAGATTGCAAATACGTGATTTCCTTGCAGAAAATGTGGAAACTCCAGCGTCGGTTCGCTAGGCGGGACAGGCGCTACACGTTTCTGGAAGCCCGCGTATCCAGGGCCAGGGACCGTGTACAATTAAGCAATAAGCAGCACCTGAATAGCTCGCTCAGCAGCTAAGCGCCAAACCGGCAAGCCGGAGATTAGTGCGGGCTGCGGGTGGCTAGCGGCTCGGGGAGGTTGGGGGAGCATGGCGGCAAATCCCGGTCGGGCGCAGCGCCTGTACCAGTCCATCGGCGCGGTTCGCACCGGCATCATCATCCTGCTCATTGTCGGGATTGTTTCCGCGGCCGGAACCGTGATTTTGCAACGGCCGGTCACCAGCCCGGAAGACATGGAGCACGCCTATTCTCCGCAAGTGCTGCGTGTCCTGGATGCCACCGGTTTCACCGACGTGTATCACGTGTGGTGGTACCTGGCTTTGCTGGCGCTGCTTGCGATCAGCATTATCTGCGCCTCAGTGGAGCGCTGGCCGAACGCCTGGAAATTCTATTCACGGCCGTATCGGCGAACCGATGCCGCCTTTCGCGCCGTTCTGCCCCTCAAGAAATCTTTTCCCATAGCCGACGCGGCGCGAGCCTTAGAGGCGACCGAGCGCGTCTGGAAACGGCACGGGCTGAAGGCGGAGCGTACGGTCGAGCGGGATGAAATTGCGCTCTACGCCGAGAAAAGTCGCTACGCGGTGATGGCCGTATATGTGGTCCATGCCAGCCTGTTGTTGATCATGCTGGGTGGCGTTACCGACAGCATTTTTGGCTATAAGGGCTACGTCGCGCTGATTCCGGGCGACCCCGCTATCACGCAGGTCGAGTTGCGGGATACGACGGTGCATCGCTTGCCGTTTGCGCTCCGCTGCGACGAAGCCGGGCAGGAGAACTACACCGGACAATTCTCCATGATGCCCAAGCGTTGGTGGTCGAAGCTGACGGTGCTGGAAAATGGACGCGAGGTGGAGCGCAAGGAAATCGCAGTCAACGATCCGTTGGTCTATCGCGGGGTGCGCTTCTATCAGTCCGGCTACGGCAGCAGCGCGGAGCTGCGGACGGCGCGGCTGGCGGTACTCAAGCCTCAGGAAAACGATGCCCGGGAGGCATTCAAGCTCACGGTCAACCAGACTGCCCGGCTGAGTGACGGCACTAGCATCACGATGACCAAGTTCCTCTCCGACGCCTTCCCCATGGATGGCGATCTGTATCAAAAATCCAAGGACTTGAATAACGCGGCGATCAAGCTGGAAGTGACCAAGGACGGCAAGACGCAACCGGTGTTTTTGTTCCGCACGGACGAAGCGGCTCCCGGGGAACTCGCGGTGGTTGGACCCTACGATGCGCAGGGCAATCCTGTAGCGGCCATGCCCTACCGCTTTCTGGCGTCACTGGATATGGCGCCCTATACGGGGCTGCAAGTCTCGCATGAGCCGGGCGAGTGGGGCGTTTGGGCCGGCTGTCTGCTCATGGCGACGGGTTTGGTTTTGTCGTTCTGGGTGCTGCACCAAAGATATTGGGCGGTGGCGACCCACGACAAGGAGGGCCGTCTGGTACTTTGGCTGGGCGCCGCTTCCAACAAGAAGCGGGAAGCCTTCGAGGAGCGGTTTCAGGAAATGGCTACGGAGATCGAAAAGGAACTGACCTAACACTGGAGGAAAGCGAATGGCAGCACGCGCAGCGCAAGTGAAAGCCGCGGAACCGCAGCCCCCCGCCAAGAAGGGCAACGGCCTGGTGGCCATCGTGAGCTTGGGGGCGGTATTCCTCTTTTTTATGGGATTTCTGAACGTGGTCAAGGCCGGCCATCTGCTTTCGGAGAGTAACTCGCTTTTTGGCGCGCTCATCTTTTACTCGGCGGCGGCAGCCTTGTATATCGGTTTCGGAATTAGCGGCTTGGAGCGCCATGTGCGCGTAGCCTCGCTCATGGTGATTCTCGGTTGGGCCTTCAATACGCTGGCTATAGCCCATCGCTGGTATGCGGCGGGTCATCCGCCCTTTGCCAGCGTGTACGAAATGCTGCTCTGCTTTGTTTGGACCCTGGCGGTGCTCACCCAGTTTGCCGAACGCAAATATGGGATCAAATTGATTGGCAGCGTTACCATGCCCATCGCCGTCACCGGCGTGGTGTTAACGCAGTCGCTGAATTCCGACGTGCATCCGCTGGTTCCGGCCTTGCAATCGACCTGGTTGCACGTGCACGTCACGCTGGCCATGTTTGCCTATTCGGCCTGTGCGCTCAGTTTTGCCTTGGCCATGATGTTCCTGATTAAAGACGGGTTGAACACCGATACGTTTTTGGCGGTCACCAGCGGATTCGCCAGCGTTCTGTATGGGGCGCTGCTGGTGACGCGTTTCGAAAAATGGGGCGGGTTGAATGTGGTGGCCTGGGACTATGCGCGCAAGGAAGAGATATTTCTGGATCGCGGTGTGCGCCTGTTCGTGACTATCCCCGATCTGGGCTGGTTATTCACGCTGGCCTTTGCCGCCGTGGCGGCCCCGCTGGTTCTTTACGTACTCGGCCGTATGCGTCACCAGAACAATTTGATTTTAGGGGCCAATCGCGCGGTCTTTGTGGGCATTCTGATGCAGATCATCGTGCTGCTGGCGTTTATCACGCGCTGCCAGAGTGGTGGGTATCCTTCGGCGATGGCGGAGGGCGTGTACCCGACCAGCATGGCGGCCAGTCCCTTCATTCTGTCGGGAATCATCGCCGGCATTTTCGCCTTCCTGCTCTATCTCATGTTGTACTGGCGGCGCGGCGACCTGGAACGGCTGCTGCCCGAGGCCAACGTGCTCGACCAGGTCACTTACAAGACCGTCGCCATCGCTTTCCCATTGCTGACGCTGATGATCGCCACCGGCGCTTATTGGGCGAATCGCACCTGGGGCTCCTACTGGAGTTGGGATCCCAAGGAAACTTGGGCGCTGATTACCTGGCTGGTGTATGCCGGGTACTTACACATGCGAATCACGCGCGGCTGGCGTGGCCGACGGGCGGCCTACTTCGCCATCGCCGGTTTTGCCGTGGTGATGTTTACGTTCTTTGGCGTTACTTACTTGCTGCCCGGCCTGCACGCGTATGCCTGAGGCGGGACGTTCTGCTTGGCTTCGTGGTATTCGCTTTCCGTGTTGACCGCCCAGAGGTTTGCTTTGTCGGTTTCGCCGGCAATGATGTTGTCCACCGCGACCATGGCCGTTAACATCGAGTGGTCCTGGTTGTTGTACTTGTGCATGCCGTTGCGGCCAACCAGAAAGAGATTGGGAAAGCTGTCCATATAGCGGCGCAGCTCATCGAAGCGTTCGTAAGTTCCAAAATAGGCGGGATAGGTCTTGGGCATGCGAGCTACGGTGACGTCGAGGACCTCGGCGGCATCGATGATTCCGATCTTGGCCAATTCGGCAATTGCCAACTGGGTCATCTCCCGATCCGGCTTATTCCACAGCGAATCGCCTTCGTAGCAGAAATACTCGGCGCCCAGCCAGACCTTGGCGGGGTCGGAGACCAAATAAGGACTCCAGTTGTTGAAGATTTGCAGGCGGCCTACCAGTACGTCCGATTCCTGTACGTAGATCCAGTTGTCCGTGATGAGCTTGCCGAAACGTTCCCCCGGCTCCTGGATCTTTAGCTGATTCAGGAGCAGGCCAACGGTGATGAAGTCGCGGTATTGCAAGCCTTCGGCAATTTCCCGGATCGGGGCGGGAACCTCGACGCGCAGCGCGCGCACCAATTCCTGCACGGAAGTGGTGGAAAAGAAATAATCGCCGGCATAGCGGCGCGGCGTGCCATCCGGACCTTGTCCGTTGACGGCCACCACGCGCCCGTCTTCCACTTCCACGCCGGTCACATCGAATTCGGTGACGATCTCGCCGCCCATCGCTGTCACTTTGCGGGCGACCTCTTCCCACATTTGGCCAGGGCCCAGCTTGGGGTAGAGGAACTGCTCGATCAGGGAAGTCTCAGTGCCCTTTTGAGCGATGTCCTGCTTATTGCGGGCGACGGCTTGCTTTACAAAGTGGGCCAGCGCCTTACGAATCGACAAGCCCTTAATACGTTGCGCGCCCCATTCGGCGCTGATCTGGTGGCAGGGCACGCCCCAGACCTTCTCCGTGTAGGACTTAAAGAAAGTCAAATAGAGTTCCCGGCCGAAGCGGTTGATGAAAAACTGCTCGAGGTTCTCGACCGGCTTAATGGGGAACAGCATGCTTTTCAGATAGCTGAAGCCAATCCGTACGGTGCGGCGCAGGCCCAACTTCCGTAGAGTGTCGAAGGTCAGTTGGATGGGGTATTCAAAAAACTTTCGCAGAAAATAAATGCGCGATTTGCGCGCGCGCAGCAACATGACGGGATCTTTAGCGGTCGCCTCGTCATCGCTCGCCATGGGCATTTGCGCCAGCCACCAGTCCATGACGCGATCGCTCTTGGAGAAAAAGCGGTGCCCGCCAATGTCCATGCGGTTGTTCTTGTAATTGATGGTGCGCGAAATGCCGCCCATGTAGGTACTGCGCTCCAGCACGATCGGACGAATGCCCGCGCGGATGAGCAATTCGTGGGCGGCCGTTAATCCGGCCGGCCCAGCGCCGATGATTACTGCGATTCGGTTTGTCAGTTGCATCTGATTGAACGGTCCCGGAAGCCAATTGGCCTCCCTGCTAGTGTATTGCGTCAGGCCTTACCGCAGCCTTGCAATTTCTATCTTCTTCAGTTGTAATCCTTGCGGTAATCGCACACAGTCTCCTCGACTTAAGAGCAGCTTGCAGCGGCCCAAATGTGAAGATGAAGACAAGCACCCCGACCTCGAATTCTGAAATCCAAGGGACTGCGGAAGCTCAAGCTCCGGAATTGTCCGTGGTATTGCCGTGTTTGAACGAAGCGGAGACGCTGGCGGCCTGCATTGAACAGATTCAAGACACCTTGCGCCGGCACGCCATCGCGGGCGAGATTATTGTCGCCGACAACGGCAGCAGTGACGGCTCTACTGAAATTGCGGAACGCTTAGGCGCCACCGTGGTGGGCGACTAATCTTCGTGGCCGGCGCTTCGGCACCGTTCCCGCAAATGGATGTCTGGCTTCGCTGCCTTTGCGTTAGCCCCGCCAAGGGACCGAGGACAGTTCGAAACACCAATTCAGGTTTTCGAACCGCTGAGGCGTCCTTCCACAACAGTGGAGGGGGATCTCCGTTTCCCAAGGGCAAATCCCCGCTTTTCCTTGACAAACACCTATCATGGGCGTCCCCGGTTTTCAATCATGCAGGAGATCGCGCGACTTTGTGCTCGAAATGCAGGGGCGGCAGACTGGTTACCGACCCTAGCTGTTGACTGTGTTGGAACGCCGCATAGATTCTTTATGTCTTTCGAATTGACACGTCAAAAGCGCGAAGCTATAAAGGTGGGGCTATTCCAGGACTTTAGTTTTGATCGAGTACTGATATGTGCTTCGCGCTAAATACGCAAGCCAGATCTGAACGAATCCCTCCAATACAGGCGAAGCCGGTGTAGTTGCTGTCTGGGCCAAGTCACATCGAGCAAGTATCTATACGGGAGTGCCGATATGGGCCAGGCTCTTCGTAAGGGTATAGTGTCGGACGTGACGTATTCATTACAGATAATTAGAGATATACGTTGAAGACAGAAGGACAAAGTAATTATGTCTTGCCTGAAAAGGTTTGCTACGCTCTTATCAATATGTATCTCAGTCGTGGCTTGCGCTGGGTTGGGTATCGCACAGACCCAGATCCCGGTGACTTTGTCTTTTTCTGTTTCTCCAATAACGCCAGTTTATCAGCAGGATGCGGCCTTCACGGTGATCGCCAGCTCAACCCAGGGCACGCCAACGGGCACGGCTTTTCTTTCGGACGCCTATGACGGGCAGCTGACTACACCAATGACACTGTCCAACGGCTCAGCCGTGATCCACATTTCCACCCTCGCGCAGGGTGTCCATTGGCTGCAAGTCACCTTTGACGGTACGGGTGGGTATGATGTTGGTTATTCGGCGTGGCAGGAGGTGCTGGTTTCCGGCGGTCCTACCGAGGTTAACGTCACAACCAGCAGCGCGGCCATCACCGCGGGCAACCAGGTGACTCTCAACGCCGATGTGAGCGGCCAGGGCGGCTCGGGCATGGGTGGGGCCGTGACCTTTTACGATGGCGCTAATGCTTTGGCCTCCGTTGCTTTGGCCTCCGTAGCGATTAGCGATGTCGCTGCTACAAATCAGTTTGCGAATTCCGATTACTGGATAGACGACGCCGGGGACTTCGGCCAGACGTTGGGGAACGTTAGCCCCCCACAATTCACCGCGGGCGCCGCTCAGGCCCCGGATCTGACGATGCGCGCGGCGAAGCTGGTTTTCGCGGCGGTGAGTGCCGGAAACATTTCGGATTGGGGGCAGGACACGGGGCAGTTCGACCCAGTGGGTGGTCAGACGGTTACTTTTTCTGCTTGGCTGAGCTCGGATTCCACAGCTACAGTATCGCTGTATCTCGGGACTCAGGCAGGTGCTCTCGCGACGCAATCGTGCGCGGTGACCACCGCGTGGCAAAGATGTTCGGTCACACTGACGGACGCGGCGAGCGATACTTCTTCAAACTATATGACCTCGGTGGCAAGCGTTGGGCCGCAACCGGCGCAAACCGTCTACGTGTGGGGCGGACAACTGGAACTGGGAAGCAGCGCCAGCCCCTACGTTTCGACGGGTTCGTGGGGATGGGCCGCGGGCTATGGGGGAACGGCGAGTTTCACGACCTCCACACTTCCTCTGGGGTCGAACAGCATTACTGCCGTATACAGTGGAGATGGCAGCTTTGCCGCCAGTGGCACCTCGTCGGCCGTGGCGGTGGCCGTTAATCCAGTTACCATTGCGATCTCGCCGGCCACGCTGCCCAATGGCTTTATCCATGTGGCCTATAGCACTACTTTGTGGGCCAGTGGCGGGATTGCGCCGTACGCGAGTTGGTCGTTCGCCGGCACTGCTCCCTCGTGGCTCACGCTAACCACGCAGAGCGGCGGTACGGGGCTGCTCAGCGGCATGCCTCCCGCGGCTGGCGCCTACAACTTCAACGTACAGATGAAAGACGCTACCGGCCAGGCAGGGTCGCTGCCGGTGACGCTGTTGGTGTCCGCGGTTGGCAGCGGGACCTCGTCAATAACTTTCGGCAGTTTTGGCAATGGCAGCCCCGCGTCCTTCGAGGTGAACGTGACCCCCGTGCCCAGCGGCACCGCGACCGGGACAGTCACCCTGTTGGATGGGACAACGCCATTACAAACCGTAGCGGTGGGGAGCACAGAACGTAATTGTGCGGAGTTTTCGGTGCAACTGGCTCCGGGTTCACATACCATAACCGCCGTCTACAGCGGCGATAGCAACTACGCGGGGAACTCCGCTACCACGACCGTCGTAATCACCATCCCGATTCCCGTGGCCTTGTCTCTTACGGTTTCTCCGCTCTCTCCGGTATTTCAACAAGCGGCGGCCTTCATGATAACTGCCACATCGTTGCAAGGCACGCCCACCGGCACGGTCTATCTTCAGGACTTTGGTGACGGGCAGCTCAATACGCCGGTAGCGCTCTCGAATGGCTCGGCGGTGGTTCAGCTCTCTACCTTGGAGCAAGGCCCTCATTGGTTGGAGGTTCTTTACTCGGGCACGGGCAACTATGTCAATCCGTGGACCACATGGCAGGAGGTGTTGGTTACCGGTGGTCCCACGGAAACCAATGTCACGGCCAGCAGCCTGACCATTGCCTCTGACAATAATGGGGTCACGCTCAATGCGGTGGTAAGCGGCCAGGGAGGGCCGGGCATGGGCGGAATCGTAACCTTCTACGATAGTACGACCGCTGGTACGACCGCTTTGGGCTCGGCGGATGTTAGCGGCGCCATGACTACCAATCAGTTCAATGAATCCGACGAATGGACAGATGATGCCGGTAATTTCTCGAATTGGTGGAACATTGCTAGCGATCCTCCGCCGGTGACCGGGGATGCCGCAACTGCCCCGGACGGGACAATGCGCGCGGCCCAGCTGAATTTCCCGGCGGTTGCCAGCGGCGCCATCTCGGATTGGGGACAGGAAACCGGAAATTTCAGCCCTATCGGTGGTCAGACCGTGACCTTCTCGACTTGGCTTCGCTCGGATTCCCCAGCTACCGTATCGTTGTATCTCGGGTCGTACTGGATTTGGAGCGAGGAAATGGTGGGCACTCCCGCCGTCCAGCTGTGTGCCTTGACCAATGTCTGGCAACGATGTTCGGTTACGTTTACGGAAGCGGTTGCCGATAATTCCTCGGGCTTTATTCCCTCCATAGCCGTCGTCGGCCCCGCGCCGGCACAAACGGTGTACGCCTGGGGTGGACAACTGGAGTTGGGAAGCAGCGCCGGCCCCTACGTTCCATTCGATTCGGCGTGGCCGACCATGGGCTACGGTGGAACCGCGACTATTTTGAGTCCCGCGCTTGCCGTTGGATCGCACAACATCACCGCGGCCTATAGCGGCGACGGGAACTTCAGCATCGGTATCCCCTCGGCGCCCGTCGTGGTGACGGTCGGGCAGCCCGTCACGGCTGTGATAACCGCCGCCGGCAAAGCCTACGACGGCACTGTCGCCGAGCCTCTGGCCAATGTTTCTTGCACCCTGACACCTATCGTGAACAATCTGACCTGCGCGGTGACAGCGGCGAGCTTTGCCTCACCCAACGCAGGTACGGGAATCACGGTGACCGCCACGGGGATTACCCTGGGCGGCTCGGCGGCGAGTGATTCCTTCCTGTTGTCCACCACGGCTACGACGACTGGCAGCATCACGCCAGCGACGCCAACTTTAAGTTTGAGCTGTCCGGGAGTCCCGTACAACAGTGGTGATCTGGTGACGTGCATCGCCGCGTTGCCATCGAACGCGACCGGAAGTATCAGTTTTCTGGACGGGGGCAGCCCGATTGGCAACGGCCCTATAGAGAGTAATGGAGTCGCATCTTTCTCCATTTCCACGCTTGCCGTGGGATCGCATACGATTACGGCGTCATATTCGGGTGATGGCAATTACGGGGGCGCTACCTCGAACTCTATTACGCAGGTCGTTAATTCTGTGCCTGTTTCTAGCCAAGGCTATAGCCGATATCGGCCGATCACGATCAACCACAGCCAGGTGCCGGCGGACCTCTCGAACTTTCCGTTACTTATTTCGGGAAACTATCCCTTCCTGGCAAACGCGGCGAGCGGTGGCTATGTGCAAAATCCGAACGGCTACGACATTATCTTCACCGCGGACCCCGCTGGCCAGACCAAGTTGAATCACGAAATCGAGTCCTATGATCCGGCGACCGGAGACGTGGAATTCTGGGTGCAGACCCCGCTCTCGGCGGAGAGCGATACCGTAATCTATGTGTGGTTTGACAATCCCAAAATTACTACCTCCCAGGAAAACAAGACGGCGGTGTGGACGAATTACAGCTCCGTGTGGCACGTGGGCGATTCCACGGCGGTGCTGGCGGATTCCACTGGTAAGGGAAATGTCGGCATCGTGAGCGGGGCCGTCGTGGCCGATGGAGAAATCGGCACTGCCCTGACGCTGGATGGCGTCTCGCAGCACATCAGCGCGCCTACCGGCTTGCTCAATGGTCAATCAACTTTTACGATTTCTTTTCTCATTAAGAGCAACGACCTCGGCAGTTCTTCCACCTACTGGCAAAATCCCACAATGGTGGGAGTTGAAACGGGAGGAGGCGCTTCCCAGGACTTTGGAGTAGTCACCAACGGCGGCGCAGTGGGAGTATGGTCGGGCTTGGGCGCCCCCTCGGACAGCTCGAATCCAACGATCTGGAATATTAGCACTGGTAATTGGTACCAAATCGTTCTCGGCTCGGATGGCACAAAACTGTCTTTGTATGCGGATGGAAATATCGTCAGTTCGAGCACGTACACGTCTAGCAACACTGCCGTCCTGACCTACAATGGCATCTTCTTTGGTTGCAGCGACTCGCAGAGCGAAAACGGAACCGCTTTTTGCCACGAGGGCGCTTACGACGAGATGCGCACCTCGACGCAGCCGCCTTCGGCCGCGCAAGTCAAGGCTGAATATAACAATCAGTTTTCGCCGGAGACCTTCTATACCGTGGGGCCGGGCGAAGTCGCCGGGGCCACTCCTCCTCCCCCGAGCCAGCCAACAATCTGGAATTATGCCTACGAGAGTCCAATTACGATCCAAGGCGCGAGCGGCGGGAGCGCGCTGAGCAACTTCCCGGTGCTGGTCGCCGGCACGTATCCATTCCTGGCGAATACCGCATACGGCGGCATGGTCGAAAGTGAGCAGGGTTATGACGTAATCTTCACTTTCGATCCGGCTGGCACAATCCCGTTGCCCTATGAAATCGATAGCTACGATCCCACCACCGGCAAGGTGGCCTTCTGGGTCGGACTGCCTTCACTGCCCCCAACACAATCCAAAATTTACATGTGGTATGGCAATTCCCGGATTGACGCTTCGCAGGAGAATAAGCCGGGTGTATGGTCCGGCTACGCCGGCGTCTGGCACCTCGGAAATGGAGCCACGCTCTCGGCGGTGGATTCCAGCGGTAATGGAAATAACGGAACGGTCTCGCAAGCTTCAGCCAGCACGGGGCAAATTGGCGGTGGCGTGTCGTTTACGGGGGCCAATACCTCGTTCCTGGACCTTGGCCACAACGCCTCGTTGAATGCGACCACGGGAGTAATGATCTCGGCCTGGGTGCAGCCGAATTCGCCGGGGGTTTATGGCGGTATATTCACCAAAGGAACGAGCCCCGCCAATGGCAATTTCATTATGCGGAATGCCTCTGGCCAGTGGCTTGGGGCCATTAGCAATAATGATGGTTGGCCGGGGGTAGACTCCACCCACACCTTGTCGGTGGGCACGTGGAATAAGTTGGACATGTGCTGGGACGGCAATCAGATCACGCTCTATACGAATGGTGCCGCAGACGGCCAAGCCTTCGCGTCCGGCCCGCTGACCCCCAACAGCGAGGATGCCTATATCGGCTACAACGTCATCAATAGTTCGGGATGGCAGGGAAGCATCGATGAAGTCCGCCTGATGACTAACGGCGGTTGCCATTCACCGGGCTGGGTCCAGACAGAGTACCTGAATCAATCCGCGCCGGCCTCCTTCACGGCCATTGGACCGCCGCAGAACACCTGGGCCGCAGTCCTCCCTTACTCCGGGGCCTATGGCTATGCCTATATGCTTCCGATCAAGATCGATCACACCCAGGTCGTTAGCGATGTGCCCAATACGCCGCTGGCGAATTTCCCGGTGCTGGTTGCCCTGACGGGCATACCGGCGGGATCCGGCTTGGTTACGAATGAGAACGGATACGACATCATCTTTACCAGCGACGCGGCCGGGCTGAGTAAGGTGGACCATGAAATCGATAGTTACGACCCGGTGGCGGGGAACGGAAAGTTCTGGGTTCGCATTCCCTCGCTGTCCAGTACCGCGGATACCACTATTTACGCCTGGTACGGCAATCCGGATGTGAGCAGCTCACAGGAGAATAAAGCGGGGGTATGGCCCGGTTACGCTGGCGTCTGGCATTTCGGCAACGGAACCACGCTTTCGGCGGCGGACTCCAGCGGCAACGGAAACAGCGGAACGGTTTCGCAAGCTTCGGCCAGCGCCGGGCAAATTGGCGGCGGCGTATCGTTTACCGGGGCCAATACCTCATTCCTGGACGTTGGTCATAGTGCATTGCTGAGCGCGGGAAATGGGCTGATGATCTCAGCTTGGGTGAAGCCAAGTTCGCCAGGGGTATATGGCGGAATCTTCACTAAAGGGACTAATCACGGGACCAATGGTAATTACGTCATGCGCAACTCCGGGGGGAATTGGCTCGGCGCCATAAATGACGGCAACTGGCCGGGGGTGCAATCCAATACGCCGCTTTCGGCGGGTTCCTGGTACAAACTCGACATGTGCTGGGATGGCAGCCAGGTCTCCCTGTACACAAACGGCAAGCATGATGGTCAATATTCGGCACCTCCCCCGCTGAATCCCGATAGCGAAGATGCCTATATCGGCTACAACTTCATCGATGGTTCGGGATGGCAGGGAAGCATCGATGAAGTCCGCCTGATGACGAACGGTTGCCATCTGCAAGGTTGGGTAGCTACCGAATACAATAACCAGATCGCCCCGGCCAGCTTTGCCGTGCCGCAAACGAGCCAGCCGAACTCATCGGGCCGCCAGTTGCCCTCGAATGGCGGCTACATGTACCGCCGCGCTATTACCATCGATCACAACCAAGTGCAGGGGGCGCTCACGAATTTCCCGGTCCTGATCTCGGGAACGTATTCTTATCTGGCCTATTTGTCGAACGGTGGCAAGGTGCAGAACCCCAGCGGCTTTGACATCGTGTTTACCAGTGATGCCACCGGGACGGTGATGCTGGACCACGAAATCGATAACTACGATCCCTCTACCGGAAAAGCCGCTTTCTGGGTCCGCATGCCCCAACTCGCATCCACGGGAACCGATCCGGTGATTTACTTGTGGTACGGCAACTCCGGCATTTCCATTTCGCAGGAGAACCGCGCGGGAGTTTGGGGAAATTATCTCTCGGTGTACCACCTGAACGATCCCTCGGGGACGGTGCCGGCGATGGATTCGGCGGGCTCTGGATACGATCTGCAGGTTGCGGGAACGCCCGCACCGAACGGATTCGGCCCAACTTTGGGAGAGGTCGGTGGAGGCTGGAATTTTGACGGCAACGCCAGCAACTATCTGTATCACGAGAATGTCAGCCGGTATCCCAGCGGAACCTCGCCGCTGACCGTTCAGGCGTGGGTCAAGATACCGCAGCCGAACCCAAAAGGGACGACCGCCGTTTCCTATGGCGCCAATTCTTATCCTGGTTCCCGCGTGGCGCTGGATTGGGATGGAAACAACGCAACTATGGAGTTCGAGTGCTTTGGCGTCGTTGGTGCTAGTCCTTACTCCTTCACGCCGGGATGGCATCAGCTGGTGGGAACCTACGCGGGGGGAGCTGTAACCCTAAACACCGCTCAAGTGTATGTGGATGGCCAACCTGTGGCTAGCGTTGCGACGAGCAGTAACTGGTGCTCCGGCTACCCTCCTCCCTACACGAACGTTCCATCGATCACGACAACAGAGCTGAAAATCGGCGGCCTTCCCACAGTGATTTGTTGCGAAACCACGGAGGCGGTTGACGAGGTGCGCATTTCTGCGGGTATCCGCTCGGCCGGCTGGATCGCTACGGAGTATGCGAACCAGTCTTCGCCCATTACCTTCTACACCATCGATGCGGAAGAAAGCGGAAGTGTGGGGTCCAACCTACCGCCCGTAGCGGGATTGGCGCCGCGGATTACAACCGTGCAACCGGATTCTGGCTATCCGGGTTTTTCCGTGACCATCTCCGGCGGTCCCTTCGGTAACTCTCCGAGCGCTCTTGCCGTTACCTTTAACGGAACAGCGGGCCAGATTGTGACCTCGAGCGATAATCAGCTTTTGGTCGCGGTACCCAAAGGGGCGACCAGCGGACCGTTGCAGGTTACGGTAAACGGTCAGGCTAGCAACTCGGTGGCATTTACCGTAATGTCGGCTTCGGGCGCCGCTGCCAGTGCCGTTGAGATCAGCGCCGTCCAGACCACCGGTTTATTGGGGCAAACGATCAATCTTTCCACCATGGTGACGGGCGGAAGCGTTGTCCCCACAGGAGAGGTGGCTTTCTACGACGGGGTCACTCCCCTTGGCACCGTCAGAATTCCAGCCGATCCTGCGGTGAGCAACCTGCTGCGGTACTCGGAGGCGATGGATAATCCGGTGTGGTCCGGCTACGTGCGACCCAACTCGCCGGTTGCCCTTCCCACGATCGTGGCCAACGCAGGAACGGCGCCGGATAATTCCAATCATGCTACGAAGATTTTGTTCCCAGTTGTTCCAATCAGTGCGCTGTCTGGATGGGCACAGCTTGTGCCCGTTGGACCGTTGACGGGAGGCCGGGCCTTCACCTATTCGGTATGGCTGCGAGCGGATGTTCCTACCTCTGGCTATATCGTCGTAGAAGGGCAGAACTATTCGCAAGGAGCATGGGCGCCCATCAACCTGACGCCGAACTGGACTCGCTACTCGGTGAGCTATGTGTTTACCGGTTCCACTTCGACAGACCCAACCGCCGATACCCTGATCCGCGCGCAGGTTGTCAGCAGCAACAGCGCCGCTGCCGTGGTTTACGCCTGGGGCTCGCAATTGGAGGAGTCGAGCACGATGGGCTCCTATGTTTCGACCGCCGCCAGTGCCGCCAGTGGCCCAGGCCAGTCAACAGCGACGAATCTGGCGCAATATTCGGAGTCCATTGACAATTCCGCCGCCTGGGCGCCCTATGTCCGGGGCGGCACTAACCCAACCGTTGGGGCCAACGCGACCACTGCTCCCGATGGCTCCAGGCATGCCACCCAGATCAACATACCGGCAACGGCCGCGCTCACGATGTCAGCCTGGAGTCAGGTGGTGAGTACCGGGAATGTGACCAACAACACCTATACGTTTTCGGTATGGTTACGGGCAGACCAGCCCAGCAATACCTATCTTGAGTTGGAAAATGTCGACACAAGCGACGAGGCGTGGTCGCTGATTTCGGTTGGAACGCAATGGCAGCGGTACTCGGTGACTGGGGCGGTAAGCACCGCGGGCAGTTCGATGCGGATTTCGGTGACTGGCGGCGGCAATACTCCGGCGGTGACAATTTACGCTTGGGGAGCACAACTGCAGCAGTCCGAAGTCGCCGGCCCATACGTCACTACGACATACGCGCCCGCCGGCGGAACCGGGGGAATGGCCGTATTGGCAACATCGGCGCTAACCATGGGGCTGCGTTCGATCACGGCGAGTTATAGCGGAGATAGCATTTATGAGGCAAATAGCAGCAGCTCCACGACTGTGGATGTCTTAGCCCCTTCGGCGACCTCGCTGACCTGTTTGCCGGCCTCCTTCGTCTACGGCAGCCCCGTAACCTGTACCGCCTCGGCTACGGGAGCGGGCGTGTTCCCGAGCGGAACCGTTACCTTCATGGATTCGAGTAAGGCGGTGGGGACGGCATCCCTCAGCGGCGGCCAAGCAACCTTTACCACAACGCTACTCGGCGCCGGATCGCACTCGATTACAGCCGTTTATGCGGGCGACACCAACTACGTTGCCTCGACCTCAACGGCGACGGCACTGACGATAACTCCGGAGCCGCTAACCATTACAGCCAATAACGCCGCCATGACGTACGGAGCAACGCTTCCGGTGTTCGGGGAAACGTATAGCGGGTTCGTCAATGGCGAATCTCCGTCCGCACTCGGCGGCGTGCCCAGCTTCACGACCCAGGCTACCTCGCAGTCTCCAGTGGGGACGTATGACATCGTTATCGCCCAGGGCACCATCACCGATCAGAATTATTCCTATACCCTTGTCAACGGCATTTTGACGATCACGCCGGCGCCCGTTACGGTCACGGCCGCCAATGTTTCGATGACGTATGGCACGCCCGCGCCGGCACTGACTCCGCAATATACCGGCTTGATGTCCTGGGACTCAGCGGCTACGGCATTCAGTGGAGCGCCACAGTTGACGACCACGGCAGGCCCGGCGTCTCCGGTCGGCTCGTATACGATTTCCGTGGCCGCCGGTACCTTGTGGTCATGGAACTATGCCTTTACCTTCACCAACGCCAACTTGACGGTGGTTCCCGCCGCTTTGAGCGTGAGCGCCAAGGATGTCAATATTGTTCACGGTGCGGCGATTCCCGCATTTACACCGACATACACGGGCTTTGTAAACAACGATGGTCCGCTGAGCGGCATCCCTAACATGACTACCACGGCCACCTCAACGTCCGGAACCGGGACATATACAATTTCTGTGACTCAGGGCAACCTCGTGGTGTCCTCCAATTACACGGTTAGCTGTTCCAATGCCTCGCTGACGATAACCGGGACGTCCGTTTCCACGACTACGCTTACGTCCTCACCGGCGTCACCCACCTACGGACAATCCGTCATGTTCGCGGCATCCGTAACCACCGGGGCGACCGGTACGATGACGTTTTATGTCGACGGCGGTAAGCCGGCCGTTGTGTCATTAAGCGGAAGCGCGGCCAGCTATAGTACCGCTGCGTTAATGGCCGGTTCGCATACGATCACTGCGATTTACAGTGGCGACGGCACTTATGCCGGCGGCGGCAGCGGCGTCAGCATTCCGCTATCGGTCGCGGCTGCGCCCTTAACGGTGACGGCAACCAACGTGACGATTGTTCAGGGTTCGAACATTCCCACGCCGACTGCGACGTATTCCGGTTTTGTGCTTCAGGATAACGTCAGCGTCCTAGCTGGTTCTCCGGCGATCGTCAACACCGCGAACGTGAATTTGGTGGGAACCTACGACATCAATATTTCCGCTGGAACTCTGGCGGCGCCTAATTATCAGTTGGCTCTCAACAAAGGGAAAGCGCAAGTCGTGGGCGCGCCGACGATCACCAGTATTACGCCGTCGCAGGGCCCTCCGGATGTCGGCTTTACCATCACCGGTCAAAACTTTGGAAATGCACAGAACAACAGCGTGGTGATCCTCTATCAGGCATCAACGAACCAGATCATCCAACTGCAGAATGTGCTTTCCTGGGGAGCGCCAGACCCCAATAACAACAACAACCAAGCGATTTCAGTTTGGGCGCGAGTCAAGATTGCGCCGCCCGATCCGAAACATCTAGACCGATCATTGTGGATGCCGTACATCTGGGTTGGAGGATTCAAACAACAGGCGCCGCCCGACACGAAGAAGTATTTTCAATTTGTCCCTCCGTTTGGCTGCGCTCCATGAGGCATCCGGATACGAGGCATGTGGGGCATTCGCATAGGCACACTAGATAAGAGGAGAAAACAAGTGAACCGCGAAAAGATAACATTCTATAGGAGACAGGATGACCCAGGCGCGATTCTTGTGAGCGCTGGGGCATCATGCCTGGCGGCGCCTCGCGTACCGGCTGCTCTGGTTGCCGGAATACTATTTCTTCTTCTTATCTCCAGCGCCATGGGGCAGGAATACGAACATTCCACCGCGGGTTCAGCCTCGCGCGGCGGAAACGGCGCCGCCGTTACGCCTCCGCCCCCGATCCCGGATGCGACCCGGCAGAGCGCCCGCGCCTCCGGTTCCTGCCGTTCACAAGACGAACCGGACACCGATCCTCCCGTTTCCGACGATATCCGCTACAGTTCGTTCTTCCGCCATATGCTGGCACTGGAGCGCGCTGCTGATCAGATGAAGAAAAACGGCCAGGATGGCGAGCACTGGCGAACCCACATGGGACGGGCGATCGGACTAACCCCGCAGGAAGCGGAAACGCTGCGCCAGGTTGCCCTCGATTGGAAGCAGGCTATGCGGGAGGTGGATCAGAGCATCCGAACCGCGCGCCGGAACGCCAACCTCCCGCCGGGGAAAAAACCGGACGAAAGCTTTCGATCTCAAGCCGTACAACTTAACCGGCAGAAGATTGAGATAACCTATCGCAGCATCGACCGCCTTCGGGGACAATTGGGGACGGAGTCTTTTCAGAAGGTTGCGGACCACGTGCAGCGTTGCGAGCACTCACAAGTCGCCGGCGCTGCGGTTTCTGCTTCCACTAGCGGTTCAACCCAAAAGCCATCCGGAGGTGTCGAATGAGCCGCCGCGCAGCCCTGCTTGGTATGCTGGCAATGCTCGTCTTTTTCCTCGGCCCGATCCGGGCGGCCGCGCAAAGTGACGGAATCACGGGCGAATCATGGGTGGACATCGGGCAGGGCCAGGTGGTTATGACCTGTGAGACGGACGCCTCCAATATCGTTCCCGATGATTACCAGGACGCGGTTGCGTACTGCGATTTTTCCTATCCATCCAACAGTTGGATAAGTCATGACTGCGACGGGGGCGCGGACACGGAAGATCCGGGTGATATGATATGTACCGATACCTTTACCGTGGTGCCGGGAGAGACCTATAGGATCACTTGGGACGACCATGGCCTTGACCTGCTGTCCTACGAGGAAGACGGTGATACCTATTACGAGGATCCCGACAATTACGCCTGCCGCGAAATCGACGGTCCCTATGAGGGCGAATTTACCATCCCGTACTGGTATTATATGTCCTCCGCTTGCGTGGGCGATCCATCCTCTCGTGCCTGGGTTTTGGAAACGGTGAACAATGACACGACCATTGCTATCTCGCCGCCCGGCAAGGGCGATGTTGCTCCCAGTCAAACCGTGGACTTTTCCGTCAATAATGATTTTAACGCGAAATGGACAGTGCCTACGGGCGCCAGCACCGGAGCAATCATTTCGGGTGACGGAACCAACAGCGCAACGTTCCAGGCGCCGGCAGACAGTTCCAAAGGCGGCGGCATGACCGCAACGGTTAAGGCCTGTGAGATTGGTAATTCGGAAAACTGTAACAGCGTGACGGTCACAATGCCGGCGCTTACCGTGAGCGTCAATGTAGCTTCCGATAACCTAGACGAGAAGCAGTCAAGAACGTATGACGCGACCGTAGGCAACGACATGAACAACGCCGGCGTTACCTGGAGCGTCTCCCCTGGTTACGGCGCGATCTCTCCGAATGGACTGTCCGTCACGTACGTTGCCCCTTCCGGGGTGGGATCGGTTTCCGATGTGGTAAAGGCAACCAGCAATGCCGACAACACGGAGCATGCCAGCATCACTGTCTATACGATTCCGATTGCGGTGGCGGTCACTCCCCCCACGGTTACCCTCTCCGATGGAGGTACGCAGCAGTTTACGGCAACAGTCCAGAACGACCTCGGCCAGCAGGGAGTGACTTGGAGTTATTCTCCCCAGGTCGGCACGCTATCGAATACCGGTTATTATAAAGCGCCCGATTATGTGAACAGTGAAGTGCCAATCACGGTGTATGCAACCTGCAACGATGATCACAGTAAAGTCGGGACCGCGCAGCTTACGCTCAAGCCACCACCGGTTCGGATACAATTCTTCCAACAGAACGTCCAATCGCCGGTCGCCATTTATGCGGGAGATCTGGTTGAGCTCAATATCTGGACGCCCAGCGGAGCGGTTCCGGTCAACCAGCTTTGGGCAGTCAACGGGTCGGCCATAGCGAGCTACTCGGGCAATAATGCAAGCGGTGGTCCGTCTCCGCTTACGGGACTCGCCAATTCGGCGCTGACCTTTTATTGGACGGATGCCGGGGCCAATGGGCTGTCGCAATATACGGTTTCTTACACGTGTTTGGATAGCAATGTTTGCCCTAACGGCAATGCAACGGCATCGCTGACATTTACCGTTACCGGACCTTCGGGTTACGGCGTAGCGAACAACGTCTCGGTTCAGATGGGTGACGTCTTCGCTGTGCCGATCCAGAGAGGCAACAATCCGTTAACGCCGCGAATGATTCTTTGGGGAATTGGGCCGCCGCCAGGCAACAATGCAGCAAACCAACCTGGCGGAGAAGTTGGCATTATCGTTACGGCTAACGGCACGCTTCCGGCGAACCCGGGGAATTATTCGTGGGTACAAGTGCTGAGTAAGAATGTGAACGAGGCAATCAATGCCAACAGTCAGCGCGGAACCTGCAGCGGCAGTTTTTCTGGACCAGGAAATGAGCTGGACACTTGTTATCAGTACGAGATATGTAATCCCATCGCCATATTTACAAATAGGGCAACCTATGACACGTTTACGGACGCCCCTGGGTGGACTCTCAATTCTGCCAATGCAGAGCAGTATAGTTCTTTCAACGCGACGCTGTATCTGATGTGGGTTCCGCCCCTTTCTGCCCCATGTACCGGCGCCACCGCCGCCGATGGCAACGCGTGCAACATTCCCGTTCCTCTCGGATACGTGAACTGGTATTTTGTGGGGGATGCAATTAACACATTGAAACTCGGCGGGCAATGCGTAAACGTAAATAACGTCTACACCTGTACCACTTGGACGATCCAACCAGATCCGAATGCCACTTCAGGAGGGTGCGGGTTTCCGAGTACCAATTGTGCGACCCACGGACAACAGTACACTCCGGTGTTTGTGCCGTCACGAGGAAGCACCGCCTATCCGAGCTGGTCGGGGGTATTTGTGCCTAATAGCGTAAACTGCAACAATGTAAATTAGGGGGAATTCTTCATGAAGATATCGTCTCGCTTTGTATGGGTGGCAATTGGCCTGGTTGTTGTGGCCTGGGGACAGTGCCCGGCCCAGACGGCAAAGGCGCCGCTGGCGATAACTCTAACTGTGTCGCACAATCCTGTTTATGGACCCGGTCTATGGGTAGACGCTACCGTGAAGAACGTCTCGAAGGAACGGATAGGCCTGTGGGGCAGTGCCCTGATATTAGGAGAGGAATTCTTTGATCTTGATGTCAGGAATTCCGCAAACCTTGCTGCTCAAGATAGCGATTCTATGAAGAGACGCAGGGCAGCTAACTTCGTTAGTGACGCCCGTACTGGATGTTATACTCTTGCGCCGGGAGAGAGCCGGGTTATTGGAACCAACCTCACCAGGTTGTTTCAGCTTAGTCCGGGAACATATTCAGTGCAAGTTACTCTTCCCAGGTTTATCGTTCTCGATCCCGGCCGGCAGGGCTGTCCTGCTTATATGACAAAGTCCGAGGATTTTCTCGGATGGCACAAGGTTGAGATGCCGATCCCATCGAACCGGCTTACCGTCACGGTGCCGCCCGCAGCCGAGCCGACGCCAAAATAGGCCCGCGACGGCGGGCAACCGGAGATAGAGAGGCCGGGATAAACCGGCATATGAACAATTGGGGAGCCGAGTATAAACGTGGGTTAAACTGGTGACGAAATGTTCCCCATTTTTTCTCAGGCCGAGAGGTTTCAGGACAGGCGTTCCGTATACATAGGCTTTGGCATGCTCGTGGAAGCGATTCCGGTTTTCTTTCAAAAAGGCTTGGTACCCGCCGGTTGCTAGGTAAGGCTTGTAGCTGGAGCTCAGGGAAAGAAATGTCAGGTTCAGCCCTGCCATGATTATCGGCCGCTCCGAACTGGATTCTCCGCGGCTTGTCCCCGAGCGCTTCATCAAATAAGGCCCCTGTGGCCACGCACAACACCCCGACGAACTGTAGAAGATTTCGCGCTCCCGCCATATGCGCCGTCAGCGCCGTGGCCAAAGAGAACTTCGAAGGGCCTTCCCCAGCGCAAGCAGAATGATTGCAATCGAAAATACGAAGATCGGCACCTCAAGGTGCGCCAACCAGTAGAGCGCGGCCCAGCGGAGCGTGGCTTCGGTTCTGCGGCGGCAGTTATCCGTTAATCCAATCTTTCAGAACCGGCCAGTGCTCCTGCAAATCGAATCCCAATCCGCTGGGACAGACCAGGACCGGCCCCCAGCGCGGCTGCGGGCCGATTCCGGGATCGTGGCAAGGACGGACCAGCGGGTCGGAGGCGGGGAAGCCGATGGTGATGACTGATTCCCCGCTATAGCCGTTTGGTCCCCAGAGGTAATACGACATATGACCGCTGATGGCGTTGGGTAAACCATACTTGGGGCCGAAGAAGTCAATCGCGCTGGCCTCCACGTTCCACTTGGCGACAATGGCTGTTCGGGGCCGCGCGGCCGGCGGCAGCCTGTAATAAACGCGGGAGACAACGGCGGTCATCGCTTCGGTGTCAAACTGCGCGGTGAACACCGGAGACGGTCCCTTGGGGTCGTATTCCCAAGCATCGGAAAATGGCCCATAAAGACCCAGGTATTTCTGATAGGCCTGCTCGTGTTCATACGAGAGAACCGGCACGAAGGTAGGTGCAAAAAAGGCCCCTACGGCCAGGATGCCCAGGATAATCGCTCCGCGCAACCAGATGCGGCGGTGCTGCGTGGTGCGCCGTTCCAGGACAACGGCTCCGCTGGCGAACAAAACTCCATAAGCCGGCGTGGGGTAATAGTCTTTTCCCTTTGAAAGGAGAAACACGAGCAGGGTGAACAGAAAGGCCCATCCCAGCGCGCGGTACCGCCTGCCAGGCTGCGAGCGGAAAAAGAACCACAACCCGGCGATCCACACGATACATCCCAAGCCGGTCAGCCAGACCTGATGGATGAGGAAGTCCATTTCGTGGAGATAAAAAAAATCGGCGCGGGCTTTGGTGCTCACTTGCCACTGCAGAAAGGGAAAGTGGTTATGAGCCAGCCACAGCAAGTTCGGCAGAAACATCAGCAGCGCGATTCCTACGGCAGCAACGAAATAACGATTGAATAGGAGTTTGCGTTGCGGCGTCAGCAGAAGGCCCAGAACAATTCCGAAGCAGAAGAGTCCGGCATCGTACTTGTTCTCGAGTCCCAAGCCGGCAAGCACGCCAAAGCCAATCCAATATTTGGGCTGATCGCACTGTATGGCGAGCACGACGAAATAAGCGCATCCCATCCAGAACAGGGGTTCAAACGCATTCATCGTCATCAGATAGTGGCTGGTCAGGTAAACCGGGCTGGCCAGCACCGCAATGGCGGCCAGGGCCTGGGCGAAACGGCTGCCCCCCAAGCGGCGGGTCATCGTTCCCACTAGCCACACCAGCGCGGCGCCAGCCAGGGCTGCCGTCGAGCGCAGGCTTAGTAGCGAATTGCCGGTTATCGCGAGCGAGAAACGGGTGAGGAAGGCGATTAGGGGGGGCTGATCCACGTAACCCCAATGCAGATGTTTGGCACAGGCAATGAAATACAGCTCGTCGGTAAAGTAACCGTAGCGGGGCGCAAGTACCAGTTGGAGAGCCAGCTTGACGGCTGCGATGTACAAAACCAGCGCCGGTCCGCTGGCATACCAGGCGGGCTGGGCCGGCGACAGCGGCTCCGGAAGGGGAGCGTTGGCGAGCCATCCCTTTCTGCCCCGATACGCGCAAGCGGCGAAGGCGGCAAACAGTAGTAGGCGAATGCTCCAATATACGTTCTCTCCAAAGCGCTCGCTCCGAGCCTTGCCGGCAACCAGACGGACGTGGGCGATTTGTCCCGAAAATTTTCGGTCAGCGTCGAAGCCGGAGCCTATCTTCAGGTCGGAAAGGCTGAAGTCAGGCGCTGCCGCCCGGATAAGGTAGGGACTCTCATGGTCGAATTGGACCCGGAGATACTGGCGCTCCACAGCGGTGATACTGACCGTATGCCAGGAGCCCATAGCGCAGGTGGAGCAATTTGCCCCGAGCAGGTGGCCGGATGTATCGGAGAAGAGAACGGAAGTCGCTCCGCCCGACAGCTCCATCCGTATTCCGCTGTTTCCAGGCGCTGTCTGAAACGCGTTGGGATAAGGTCGGGACGTGGCTTCGGGTCGGAAGCGAAAACTCATCTGAAGAAACCGGTCGTTATCCGATGGCATCGATCCCAGCGTGACCGGCTGCTGGCGCAAACTGGAAAAACCCGCCAATCGGTAGGCGTTGGGCCGGTGGGCGAAGTGGATTCGGGAACAGACGACAATTTCGGCTCGCCAATAACCGGCCAGCAGAAAACCTAGCAGTAGAATAAGCGCTGCCGTGCGGGTTTTATTTCGCTCCGGCGGCGCGGGCGCGAGCTTTGGGCTAAATGTCTCCGTTGATTTCAGATGCATTCCGTGGACTCGCAGGTGAGGTATTGAACGGTACTAAACTAACCTGCATTCTAGCATTTGGGAGCAAAAGGGGTGGGCGTAACGGTCCGCAATTTCGGAACTCTGGTCAAGGCGGAGAGCGGGAGCGCCGTGCCTCCGCGCCTCCGTGTTTGAAGTTTTCCTGACTTGCGGCGCTGAAATCCAAACGGGCAGATGCAGCAAGTCGTTGAATCATTTAAACTAACTGACATAACTTTTCTCAAGGCCAAAACTGCGAAGATGAGGAGACCGGAAGCATGAAAGTAGTCGTGCTGTGTGGCGGACAGGGAACTCGCTTGCGCGAGGAAACCGAATTCCGTCCCAAGCCCCTGGTGGAAGTCGGTGGACGTCCGATTTTGTGGCACATCATGAAGACCTATGCGCACTATGGCTTTCGGGATTTCGTGCTTTGCCTGGGCTATCGCGGCAACATGATCAAGGAATATTTCCTGAATTATGAGGCCATGAATAACGATTTCACCATTTGCCTGGGCCGGGAATCGAAGATCCGCTTCAACGACATGCACGAGGAGCAGGGATTTCAGGTAACGCTGGCCGATACTGGATTGGAAAGCATGACTGGCGGACGGCTGAAGCGTGTCGAGAAATACGTGGATGGCGATACCTTCATGCTGACCTACGGAGACGGGCTGGCCGATATTGATATCTCGAAGCTGCTGGCCTTCCACAAGAACCACGGCAAGCTGGCCACCGTGAGCACGGTGATTCCCAGTTCGCGTTTCGGCATTGTGGAGATTGACAGCAAGGGGCGCGTGGTCAAATTCGTGGAGAAGCCCCGCACCGAAAATTCCGTTAGCGCCGGATACTTCATTTTCCAGCGCGGCATTTTCGATTATTTGGGTGGCGACGATTGCATTCTGGAACAGGAGCCGATGCAGCGGCTGGCCGCCGACGGGCAGTTGATCGCTTATCAGCATGACGGATTCTTTTACGCCATGGATACGTATCGCGAATACGCTTATTTGAATGGTTTGTGGGCCAAAAATGAAGCCGCTTGGAAGGTGTGGTAATGGGCGCGAAGTTCTGGCGGGATCGCCCGGTTCTTGTGACCGGCGCAACGGGGCTGCTGGGCGGCTGGCTCACTCGCCGCTTGCAAGAGTGTGGGGCTTCGGTCGTCTGTCTGGTACGCGACTGGGTTCCGCAAAGCGAGCTGGCCCGCACCGGTTTGATCGATTCCGTGACGGTGGTGCGTGGCGCCATCGAGGACCGCGAGTTGCTCGAGCGCAGTCTGGGCGAGTACGAGATCGAGGTGGTCTTCCATCTGGCGGCGCAGACGATTGTCGGCATTGCCAACCGCAACCCGATTTCAACCTTCGAGAGCAATATCGGAGGCACCTGGAACGTGATGGAAGCCTGCCGCCGTTCTCCCAAAGTAGGCTCCATTGTGCTGGCCTCCTCGGACAAGGCGTACGGCGATCAAACTGTGTTGCCCTATTCGGAAGACATGCCGCTTCAGGGCCGCCATCCCTATGACGTGAGCAAATCCTGTGCCGATCTGATTGCGCAGGCCTATGCGCACACTTATGAGTTGCCGGTAGCCGTCACCCGCTGCGGCAATTTCTATGGCGGAGGCGACCTGAACTGGAACCGCGTGGTTCCCGGCACCATCCGCTCCATTCTGCGCGGCGAGCGTCCGGTTATCCGCTCCGATGGCCATTATGTCCGCGACTACTTCTACATCGAAGATGGCGCGTCGGCCTATATGCAGTTGGCCGAACAGCTGATGTGCAACCCCGAACTGCGTGGGGAGGCTTTCAATTTTTCCAACGAAAGCCAAATCAGCGTGCTGGAGCTGGTGAACATGATTTTGCGCGCCATGGGGTCGGAGCTGGTTCCGGAGATTCAGAATCAGGCCACCAACGAGATTCGCCATCAATATCTGAGTGCGGAGCGGGCGCGCCGCCTGCTGCATTGGGCTCCGGAGTTCACCTTGGAGCAGGGCCTGAAGCGCACCATCGCCTGGTACCAAGAGGTTCTGAAGTAGTGAATAGTGAAGCCAAACGCTTACGCGAACAAATCCTGGCGCTCGTTTCGCAATATTGGGCCGCCGCTTTTCCGGAGGAGGAATTTGTCCCCGGAACTTCGTCCGTACCGGTGGCCGGCAGGGTATTTGATGCCGCTGAACTGGAGCACCTGGTCGATGCCTCGCTGGATTTCTGGCTGACCACCGGCCGCTTTGCCGAGCAGTTCGAAAAGGAATTCGCCGGCTTCTTCGGACGGCGCTATAGCCTGCTGGTCAATTCCGGTTCTTCCGCCAATTTGGTGGCCGTCGCGGCCCTGACCTCCGCCAAGTTGAAAGATCGCCAGTTGCACCCTGGGGACGAAGTCATCACGGTGGCCGCGGGCTTTCCCACCACGGTCAATCCCCTGATTCAGAGCGGGCTTACTCCGGTGTTCGTCGATATCGAGGTACCCACCTATAACATCGACGTCACCCAACTGGAAGCCGCGCGCTCCGAGCGTACACGGGCCATTATGCTGGCGCACACCTTGGGCAATCCCTTTGACTTGGCCGCGGTGAAGCAATTCGCGGATCGTCACGGACTTTGGTTGGTGGAGGATTGCTGCGACGCGGTCGGCTCGACCTACGACGGGCAATTGGTGGGAACTTTCGGCGCGCTGGCCACTACCAGTTTTTATCCGGCACACCACATCACCATGGGCGAAGGCGGCTGCGTGATGGGCGACCAGCCCTTGTTGAAGACCTTGGTGGAATCGTTCCGCGATTGGGGACGGGATTGCTGGTGCGATCCCGGGAAATCCAATACCTGCGGCAAACGTTTCGAATGGTGTCTGGGCGGCTTGCCGCAAGGTTACGATCACAAGTACATCTACTCTCATATCGGCTACAATTTGAAGGCAACCGACCTTCAGGCCGCGGTTGGGGTAGCACAGCTCAAGAAGCTTCCGACGTTCATTGCCGCGCGCAAACGAAATTTCCGCGCCTTGTACGCCGGGCTGAAGGATTTGCAGGAGTTTTTCATCTTGCCGGAAGCTACCAGGAACTCCGACCCGAGCTGGTTTGGGTTTCCGCTTCTGGTGCGTCCGGACGCGCCGTTTACGCGTGGCGACGTGCTGGGTTTTCTGGAAGAGTGCAAGATCGCCAGCCGGGCATTATTTGGCGGCAATCTGGTGCGCCAACCGGCGTACGAAGGCGTCCGCCATCGGGTCGTGGGCGAACTGCGCAATTCCGATTTGGCAATGAACCAGCTGTTTTGGATCGGGGTCTATCCCGGCATCGGGCCCGACCGGCTGGATTACGTGCTCGAAATGTTCCACAAGTTTACAGCCAACAGGAGAGTAGCGAGTCATGTCACAGTCCGTTAATCAACCCCAGCCAACGCCGGTCGCTATCGGCAAGAAGATGGCGGGTCCCGGGCACCCCTGCTACATCATTGCCGAGATCGGCATCAATCACAACGGCGATATCGATCTCGCCAAACGGCTGATCAGCGTTGCGGTAGCCGCGGGCTGCGATGCCGTGAAGTTCCAGAAACGTACCGTCGAAGTCGTGTACACCGCGGAAGAACTTGCCAAGCCGCGGGAAAGCCCGTTCGGCGCTACCAACGGCGACCTGAAACGCGGTCTCGAATTCGAATGGGAGGAATACCAGGAGATCGACCGCTATTGCAAGGAAGTCAAAATGCCCTGGTTTGCTTCTTGCTGGGACGAAGGAGCGGTGGACGTAATTGCCCGCTTTGATGTGCCCTGTTTCAAGATCGCCTCGGCTTCCCTGACCGACGACAATTTGCTGCGCCACACGCGCGCCACCGGCAAGCCCATCATTCTTTCCACCGGCATGAGCACGCTGGAAGAGATTGCCCATGCGGTCGACGTGCTGGGCAAAAAGGACTTGATCCTGCTGCACTCCTGCAGCACCTATCCGGCTTACTACGAGGAATTGAATCTGCGCGTTGTCCAGACGTTGCAGGAGCGTTTTGGCGTGCCAGTGGGCTACTCCGGGCATGAGACAGGATTGCCGTCCAGCGTGGCGGCGGCCGCTCTGGGCGCCTGTATGCTGGAGCGTCACATCACCCTGGATCGTTCCCTGTGGGGTTCGGACCACGCCGCCTCTTTAGAGCCCAATGGCATCGGCAAGCTGGTCGGCTATGTGCGCCTGGTGGAAAAATCCATGGGCGACGGCGTAAAGCGAGTTCTCGAGCGCGAACACCCCATCATTAAGAAATTGCGGCGGGTCGGGACCCATGCCAATTAAGGCACTCGCGCTGGACGTCGATGGCGTGCTTACCGACGGTGCTTTCTGGTGGGGGCCCAATGGGGAAGAGTGGAAACGCTTCTGCTTTCTCGACATCATGGGCCTCTCCCTGGCGCGGAAAGCAGGGCTGGTGATCGCTTTGATCTCGGGCGAGGATACGCCGTTGATCGATCGTCTGGCGACCAAAATGAGCATCCCCGAGGTCCACAAGAATTGTAAAGACAAGGCTGCCGTCTTGCGCTCCCTGGCGGAACGGCGGCAGTTGCGGCTGGAAGAGATCTGTTTTATGGGAGACGACGTCAACGATCTCCCGGCGCTGGCGATCGCGGGCTTGGCGGCCTGCCCCGCCACCGCCCACGAGTCCGTGCAGCAGCAGTGTAAATTTATCGCCCGCAAGGGCGGCGGAAATGGCGCCGTACGCGAGTTGGTGGATCACCTGCTTGCGCCGGCCGCTAAGGTCGCTCACTTTTGAGTTCTGCTCGTTGGAAGCACCGGTCCCGCTTAGCGGGGCCAGCGCTGGAGTTTCTACATTTTGAAGTAGGGGTTCGGGCATACACACAGGTGGAAGCACCGGGCTTTAGCCCGGTGATCGACGTTCGTTGGCGGACGGGCCTTTAGGCCCGGTGTATGCTGTTCCGAGCAGTATCGGGTGGCGAAGACCGAATATAGCTAGAGTCGGCCTCCCGGGGTGCTAGAGGTGGAGACGCGCCACCGGGCCTAAAGGCCCAAGTGTTAAGGGCGTTTGGTTCGTCGGGCTAAAGCCCGACGCTTCCACCGCTTGCAGACCGGCTGTTAGGACAGATTGCGAACACGTGATTTCCTTGCAGGAAATGTAGAGACTCCAGACACCGGCGCCGCTAAGCGAGACCGGTGCTTCCACCGGGTGTTCTGGATACAAGAGGAAGCGACCCTCGCCGGGAACCTTCCGGGGAATAATCAAGGCTAATGAGACTTGCAGATTACGTTATGCGTTTCGTCGCCCAATTGGGCGTGAAACATGTCTTCGTGCTTACCGGAGGCGGAGCCATGCATCTGAACGATGCGCTGGCCCGCTGTCCGGAACTGGAATACGTGTGCAACCACCACGAGCAAGCCGCGGCGATTGCCGCCGAGAACTACTCGAAGGTGACCAACAATATCGGCGTGGCCATGGTGACCACCGGTCCCGGCGGCACCAATGCCATTACCGGCCTGGTCGGGGCATGGTTCGACTCCACGCCGTGCCTGTTTCTCTCCGGACAGGTCAAGCGTGCCGATCGCATGTATCGCGCCGACGGTTCGTCTTTGGGCGTTCGCCAACGCGGACCGCAAGAGGCGGACATCATTTCCCTTGTCCGCCCGGCGACCAAGTACGCGGTTACCGTGACGGACCCGCAGAGCATTCGCTATCACCTGGAGAAGGCGGTTCATCTGGCGCGTACCGGCCGTCCCGGTCCGGTATGGATCGATATTCCCATTGATGTGCAGGCTGCGCCGATCGACGAGAATGCGCTGCCCGCCTTCGATCCCGCGGAACTGCCGGTTACGGATACGCAATCCCGGCTGGTCGAGCAAGTGCGGGAAGTGATCGAGCACTTGAATCGGGCGGAACGTCCGCTGCTCATGATCGGCAATGGAGTGCGGTTGGCAAACGCCGAAGCGGAGCTGCAAGAAGTGCTGCAACTCCTCAAGGTGCCGGTCGCCAGTACCTGGGTAGCCATGGACATGATCGGCGAGGATGATCCGCTGTTTGTCGGTCGTCCCGGCACGGTAGCTCCGCGCAGCGCGAATTTTGCCGTGCAGAATAGCGATTTCTTTCTGGCGATTGGCTCCCGTCTCGATTTGCCCCTGATGGGCTGGTCGACCCAACAGTTCGCGCGCGCCGCCTTTAAGGTTGTGGTGGACGTCGATTCCGCCGAAGTTGCCAAGTTTGATGGCGTCATGAACTTGGGCGTATGCGCGGATGCCGGCGCTTTTCTGCGGGAATTTTTGCGACAACGCGAATCAATTCAGCCGCGGGATCGTCATTGCTGGACCGAGCGCTGTCAGGATTGGAAGCGTCGTTATCCCCTGGTACAGCCCGAGTATCGCCGGCCCGAGGGCCGTGTCAGCATTTATCATCTGGCGGAAATCATCTCCCAGGAGATTGCCCCGGAAGATCGCGTCGTTGCCGCCAACTCCGGCAGCGCGATTGAGATTTTTTACCTGGCCTATCCTGCCCGCCGCGGACAACGCCTGTTTCATACCGCCGGCTTGGGCGCCATGGGATTCGCGATTCCGGCCAGCATCGGCGTTTGCATCGGCAGCGGAAGAAAGAAAACCATCTGCGTGGACGCCGATGGCGGCTTCCAATTGAACATCCAGGAATTGGCTACGGTCGCGCACCTCGGTTTGCCCATCAAGTTTTTTGTCTTGGATAACGAAGGCTATGCGGCTATCCGCGCTTCCCAGACTAACTTTTTCGGCGCTCCCAATATCGGCTGCGGCCCAAGCACGGGATTGACCTTGCCTGACTTCCGGAAAGTCGCCCGCGCCTACGGATTGAAGGCCACCATCATCGAAGACCAGCGCAATTTGCGGCAGCAAGTGCGGCGCGTCCTACGCAGCGAGGGCCCAGTGGTTTGTGTGGTGAAGGTGATCCCCGATGAAGTTCGCGCTCCACGGGTCACCTCGGTGCAGCGCGCCGACGGTTCGTTCGTCTCCAAGCCGCTGGAGGACCTGTGGCCGTTGCTCGATCGCGAGGAATTCAAACAGAATATGATCGTACCGCCGCTTGAGGACTAGGAGGACTGCCATTGAAGAAGATCGGTATTATGCAAGGACGGCTGGCCCCACCCGAAGCCGGACGCTTCCAATCTTTTCCCCGCACCCAGTGGCGGGAGGAGTTTGCCCGCGCCGCGGAAGTTGGCCTCGACTATATCGAGTGGATCTATGACGGCTATGGCGCCGATATCAATCCCCTGATGACCGACGACGGCATCCGGGAACTGCAAGCCCTCATGCAAACCAACGGCGTGGCCATTCCCTCCCTGTGCGCCGACTTCTTTATGGAACGCCCGCTGGTGCGGGATGCCGCCGCCCGGGAGTTTTTGCGTGAGTTGCTTCCGCGATGTAAAGCCATTGGCGTGCAGCGGATCGTATTGCCCTTCGTCGATAATTCGGAGATCAAGCCCGACGAAGTTGAGGCGGCCGTGGCCGTGGTGCGGGAAGCGGCAGGCTGGGCGGGCGAGGCGGGAATCGAACTTCATCTGGAATCCTCGCTGCCTCCGCGCGCGTTTGCCGCGTTGCTGAGCCGTCTGCCGGCAGCCATCGTAAAGGTGAACTACGACTCCGGCAACAGCTCCTCCCTGGGATATGTGCCGGCGGAGGAATTCGCTGCCTATGGCGACCGTTTGGGTAGCGTGCATATAAAGGACCGGGTTCTGGCCGGAGGTACCGTGCCGCTGGGCTGCGGGAGTGCCGACTTCAAGTCCTTGTTCAGCGAATTGCGAAGAATCTCGTACGCGGGAGATTTCACCTTGCAGGTAGCGCGTGGCGAAGCCGGCAAGGAAGTGGAATGGACGCGCGGCAATCTGGAGTGGTTCCATCGCTACTGGGCGGCTTAAGGAGCATCCATGGAGCCGAATCTTAAGGACAATGTAGCTTTTGTGGCTGGCTCGTCCCGCGGGATTGGCCGGGCCATCGCGCACAGTCTGCTGCGCAGAGGTTGTCGCACTTGCATCAGCGGCCGCCAGTCCGCCCCCCTGGAACAAACGCTGAGCGAGTTTCGGCGTGAGTTTGGCGAAGCACAGGTGGTCGCTTTCAGCGGCGACATGACCGCGGAGAAGGATATTCACGCGGCTCTGCAGGCGGTGCCCTCCGCCTGGGGCTGTCTCAATGCCCTGGTGGTGAATATCGGTAGCGGTAAAGCGAAAATCGGTTGGGATCTGACCGAAGACGACTGGCGACAATCCTTTGAGATCAATTTTTGGGGAGCCATACGGCTGGCGCAAGCGGCGATTCCGCTCTTAGCTCCTGAAAGCAGCATTACCTTCATCGCCTCCATCGCCGGAGTGGAGCGAACCCCGGCGCCGCTCCCATACAGCGCCGCCAAGGCGGCCTTGATCAATTATGCGAAGAATCTGTCTGGAGTCCTGGCGCCCCGGTCGATTCGCGTAAATACGGTCGCACCCGGCAATATCTTGTTTCCCGGCGGCTCCTGGGAAGGCCACCTTCGTTCCCGCCCCGAAGAAGTGACGGCATACATCAAGTCGGAAGTCCCCAGCCAGCGTTTTGGCACGCCCGAAGAAGTGGGCGAGGTGGTGGCTTTTCTCAGTTCGCCGCAAGCGGCATTCATCACCGGCGCCTGCTTTATTGTCGATGGAGGTCAAACCCGAAGCTTATGACAGTGAGTTCGCAATCTGCACCCTCGGAAAGCGTTCGCGGACTATTCGATTTGTCCGGACGAGTTGCCGTAATTACCGGCGGAGCCGGCCTGCTGGGGACCAAGCACGCGGAGGCCATCGCCTCCGCCGGCGGCAACCCAGTGCTTCTCGATCTGGCCGTCGCCGCGCCCCAGGATCACGCTTCGCAAATTAGCCGCCAGTGGGGAGTGGAAGCGTTGGGCATCGGCGCCGACATTACGCGTGAAGCGGAAGTCGAGAAGGCGCGGGATGCCATTCTCGAAAAATACGGCAGGATCGATATTCTCATCAATAACGCGGCCAATAACCCCAAGATGGAGGGCAACTCCGGGGTAGCCTGGTCGCGCGTGGAAAACTTCAGTCTGGATGTGTGGGACGCGGATTTGCGGGTCGGATTGACCGGCGCGTTTCTCTGCAGCCGCGTCTTTGGCGCCGCCATGGCCAAGCGGGGCAAAGGCGTAATTTTGAACATCGCTTCCGATTTGGCCATCATTGCTCCGGACCAGCGCCTGTATCGCAAGCCGGGCCTGCCCGAGTCGGAACAACCGGTGAAGCCGATTACCTACAGCGTCGTGAAATCGGCATTGGTAGGAATGACGCGCTATCTGGCGACCTACTGGGCCGACGCGGGAGTTCGCGTCAATGCCATCTCGCCGGGCGGAGTCTTCAATGGCCAGCCCGAGGAATTTGTAGACCGGCTTCGCCAACTCATCCCGCTGGGCCGGATGGCGCACGTGGATGAGTATCAGGGCGCCATTCTGTTTCTGTGCTCCGATGCTTCTTCCTATATGACCGGTTCCAACCTGATCGTCGATGGTGGGAGGACATGTTGGTAAATCTGGACGCGGCATCGTTATTCTCGCTGGAAGGGAAGACCGTCGTATTGACCGGGGCCTCAGGTTTTCTCGGCAACCATTTTGTCGAAGCCCTGCTGACCAATGGCGCGAAGGTCATTGCTCTGGGCCGATCGGAAAAACTCGAACAGCGGGTGGTGCAATGGCGGTCGAGGTTTGGCGCCGATCGGATTTGCGGCCGCCGCTTCGATATGTACGACTTGGATCAACTGGGAGCGGCTCTGGACCGCATCTGCCAGGAAGAAGAGACGGTCGACGTATTGGTGAATAACGCCCACGAATTGGGAGCGCAGACCGGCTTCAATACGCCCGCCGGCTCGCTGGACGATGGCTCGATTGAGCAGTGGACGCGTAATCTCACCGCCGGCGTCTACTGGCCGCTCGTGACCACCCAAAAATTAGGCCGGAAGATGAAAGCGCAAAAGCGCGGCAGCATTATCAACATCTCCACCATGTATGCCGTGGTGGCGCCCAGTCCGGACTTGTACGAGGGAACGGAGTTCCTTAATCCACCGGGATACTCGGCTTCGAAAGCGGCGATGTTGAGCTTTACGCGTTATGTGGCTTCTTTTTGGGGACCTTATGGCATTCGGGCCAACGCCATTGCGCCCGGTCCATTTTCCAATACCGACTATAGTGGACCGAACTCGGTGCAGCAGGATTCGCCTTTTCTGCAGCGGCTCAACTCGCGCACCTGCCTCAAGCGGGTGGGGCGCCCTCACGAACTGGCCGGCGCGCTGTTGTTCCTGGCCTCGGATGCCTCCTCTTTCGTGACGGGACAGACTTTGATGGTGGATGGAGGCTGGACTACCACGTAGTCCGGCGGGAGGCGCGGCATGATGAAGGTGCTCATTACCGGCGGGTCAGGCTTCATCGGTCGCAATCTGGTCGAAGCGCTGAGCCCGTGCTACGCCGTTGCTGCTCCGGCTTCCGCGGAACTGAATCTGCTGGATGAGACGGCGGTGCGGGATTACTTGTGCGCGCATCGCTTCGATGTCATCGTGCATACCGCGACCGTTCGCTCCAATCGGCGCAGCCCGAATCCACTCGATATGCTGGACCGGAACTGCCGCATGTTTTTTAACTTGGCGCGCAACGAAGGCCGCTTCGGGAAACTGATTCACCTTGGCTCGGGAGCCCAATATCATCGCGGCGGGTTGCCATCGCGGGTCCGCGAGGAGTATTTCGATACGCGTGTACCCACCGATCCCTACGGGTTTTCCAAGTACATTTGCGCCAAGTACATCGAGCGGGCGGAGCACATGGTGGAGCTGCGCTTGTTCGGCGTATTCGGCAAGTATGAAGCCTGGGACGTGCGGTTTATTTCCAACGCCTGTTGCCGGGTTTTGAAAGGCTTGCCCATCACCCTGCGGCAGGACGTGATTTTCGACTACCTTTACGCGGATGATTTGGCTAAGATTGTGGCTTGGTTCATCGAACATGAGCCCAGGCAGAAGGCCTACAATGTGTGCCGGGGCCAGGGAATAGCTCTGAGCGAACTGGCTGCCTTAGTCGCCGCGATTTCCGGCCGGAATCCCAGGATCATGATCAAGAGTCCAGGCCTGGCGCCGGAGTACACGGGCGACAACTCGCGGCTGCTGTCGGAAATGGGAGACTACGAGTTTCGCGACATGCGCGGCTGTATTGAAGAACTCTATTCCTGGTACTCCGGACATCCAGAGATATTTGATATCGAATCGCTACAATTTGATAACTGATGGGGAGAATGGGTTGACAACGACACCACAGGCCGCCAGCGGGTTGGAACGGCTGGAAAGCATTTTACAAAAGATTGCGGCGGAACCCGATCACGTGGTTCTGGCGCGCGAGCGGCAAGCCTTCGACCAGATTGCGGGACCGCACAGCGCCCGGATCGTTCTGGTGGGTACCGGCGAACTGGGTCGCAAGACGCTGTCCGGCCTGCGCCGTGCCGGCATCGAGCCGCTGGGCTTTGCCGATAATAACCAGCGTCTTTGGGGAAGCACCGTGGAGGGACTGGCCGTGTTTTCTCCGGCCGAGGCCGCCGAGCGCTTTGGCCATTCCGCCTGTTTTGTGGTGGCCATCTATCATGGCACCGCTGTCCGCCAGCAATTTGCCAGTCTGGGATGTGAGCGCGTGGCCCCATTCCTGCCGCTGTTTTGGAAATACGCCGAGATCTTTATTCCGCAATGCTGCGTCGATCTCCCCCATCGGTTGCGAGAGCAGTTCGACGGCATTCGCGCTTGCTATGCCCTCCTGGGGGACGAGGCTTCCAGAAATGAATTGTGCGAGCAGTTGCAGTGGCGATATTGGCTCGACTATAGCGCACTCTCGCCGGGCAACGACGCCCGTAATACGTATTTTCCCCCGGAACTGATCACTCCTTCCGCGGACGAGGTGTTTGTGGATTGCGGCAGCTTCGATGGGGATACGATCCGCATTTTCGCGAAGCGCTGGCAGGGACGATTCCGCCAGGCTTTCGCGTTTGAACCCGATCCTGCCAACCGTTCGGCGCTGGATGCCAATGTGCAAGCCGCCGGTCTCAGCGATCGCGTGACCGTCATGCCCTACGCGGTGGGCAACGAGAATGGCCCGATCTCTTTTTCGTTTACCAGTACCGCGGGTTCCCATCGCGTAGCCGAGAGCTCCGCGCCGGCCGTCGAGTGCCGCAGGCTGGATGATATTGCCTGGCCGGCGCCCCCCACTTACATCAAGATGGATATCGAAAGCGCCGAGCCGGACGCTCTACGCGGCGCCGCCGAACTCTTGCGCAAGCAGCAGCCCGTGCTGGCCATCTGTACCTATCATCGCTATCAGCACCTTTGGGAAATTCCCAATCTGATTCATTCCATTTCCGGGGACTATAAGCTGTTTTTGCGGCGCTACGCGGAAGAGTCCTGGGAGGGCGTCTGTTACGCCGTGCCCCTTCACCGCCTGAACAGGATTTAGGGGAATATGCCAAAATCCATCACCATCATCACCCCCTGCTACAACGAAGAGGATAACGTCCAGGAGGTGTACAGCCGGGTACGGGACGCCATCGCGGCGGCCGGGCGCTATACCTACGAGCATATTTTTATCGACAACGCTTCCAGCGATAACACGGTGGCGGTGTTGAAGACTATTGCCGCGCTGGATAAGAACCTCAAGATCATTCGCAATACGCGCAACTTTGGCACCGTCCGCTCTCCCATGCACGCGCTCTACCAGGCCTCCGGCGACGTCATTATCGGCATTGTGGCCGATCTCCAGGACCCGCCGGAGATGATCGTGGAACTCCTCCGCAAATGGGAGGAAGGTTACCCCGTGGTGATCTGCGTGAAGGCGGCCAGCGACGAAAGCGGCCTGATGTTCTGGCTCCGCAAGCAGTACTACAAGCTGGTGAATCGGTTATCGGGCGTGGAAACCTACGAGAACTTCACCGGCTTCGGCCTGTACGATAAAAAGGTCATCGATCTTATCAAGCAGATCGACGATCCCTATCCGTATTTCCGCGGCTTGATCGCCGAAATCGGTTTTCCCCATTGCGAGATTGCCTATCATCAACCGGTGCGCAAACGCGGGATCACCAAGAACAATCTCTACGCACTGTACGACATGGCCATGCTGGGGATCACCAATCTTTCCAAGGTTCCCTTGCGCTTGGTCACCTTCGCGGGCTTTGCCGGCGCTTTGCTTTCAGTGCTGGTTTCCATGGCCTACTTTGTCTACAAATTAGTTTTTTGGAGTTCCTTCTCCCTAGGCATGGCTCCGATGGTGATCGGGTTGTTCTTCTTTATGTCGGTGCAAATGCTCTTCATGGGGATTGTGGGCGAGTACATAGGCACCATTCATACGCTGGTGCAGCGGCGTCCGCTGGTGGTCGAGCAGGAGCGCGTAAACTTCGAATACGCCCCAGGGGAACCCTTAGCCAACGGTGTCCCCGCGGCGAGTGCCCTGGAGCGTCCGTGAGCGCGACGCAACTCAGTGCCGGAACGCCGTCGCTTGCGGCGAGCCCGGAGAATCCGGACGCCGGAAAGTCGTCGCGTCTGGCGTGGCTGATTGCCATGCCGCTGGCCGCTATATTGCTCTATTTTTCTTTTCGCGGAGTGGAATGGCGACGGGTGTGGACGATTGTGTGCGGCTGCCGCATCCCGTTCCTGCTGGCCGCGTTATGCATCGGCACGCTGAGCTATGTTGTACGCGCCTGGCGCTGGCGGGTATTGTTGAACGCGCAGGAGAAGCAACTCGGGTTCGCCACCGTGCTGTGGGCCAGCTCCGCGGGTTACCTGGGCAATAACTTTTTGCCGGCGCGCGCGGGAGAACTGGTGCGCACGGGCATGATCAGCGCGCGTTCCCACATCTCGAAAAGCTATGTGTTCACCACCGCCATGACGGAACGTGTGGTGGACGCCATCGTGATCGTTCTGATCGGCAGCTTTGTGGCGCTGGGATTAGGACAAAAACCAGCGTGGCTGGAACGGGTCTCCGCGGTGGCCGCGGCCGCGACTATTCTGGGCGCCTTATGCCTCGCAATTCTGCCGAAGATCAACGGACTGGCCCATGGAGCCATAGGTCGTGTTCCCCTGAGTCCGGCCCTGCAGGCCCGCCTGCGGCGTATCGCGGATAACGTCACCGCCGCGATGCACGGCTTCCGCAATCCCTCCCGCTTTGTGCGGTTTCTTTTGCTCACCGGCGCGATTTGGCTGCTGGATGCGAATGCGGCCATGATGGTGGCGCGCGCCTTACAGATGCATCTCTCCCTGGCGGTGGCGCTGCTGTTATCGACGGGAATGGCGGTAGGCAGTGCTCTGCCTTCCACGCCCGGAGCGGTCGGCATCGTGCAATTCGTGGCGGTTACCGTCCTGACGCCATTTCACTTCACCCGCACCGATGCGATCGCCTACATCCTGGTAGCTCAGGCGGCCGGGTACGTGGTGATTACTTCGCTGGGGTTGCTGGGCGTGTGGCGCTACCGCGCCGGAAGCCGGTAGAGCGGCCAAAGCCCCCGGATGGGGGCGGAAGAACCGCTGGTTAGAGAACATTCTTTCGTCCGCATCCGCGGGCTTACTACCCGAAAAGTTCCGCTTCAATTAATTCGCACAGAATGTGTCCGGTCAGAATGTGGGCTTCCTGGATACGGGGCGTCTGCTCCGAGGGAATGCAGATACAGTGATCGACCAGGGTGCGCAGTTTTCCTCCCGCGGCCCCAGTGAGTCCGACCGTAACTAATCCTTGTTCCCGGGCGCTGGTGGCGGCGCGCAGGATATTGGGCGAGGTGCCGCTGGTGGAGATGGCAACCGCCAGATCTCCCGTATTCCCTAGAGCCTGAATTTGGCGCGAATAGATTTCCTCGAAAGAATAATCGTTGCCGATGGCGGTAAGGATCGAGGTATTGGTAGTCAGCGCCAGGCCCGGAAGACCCCGGCGCTCGCGGAGAAACCGTCCGGTCAGCTCCGCGGCCAGGTGTTGCGCATCCGCCGCGCTGCCGCCGTTCCCGAAGAAAAAGACCCGGCCGCCCACGCGCAGAGCCGCGGTCATCGCGGTCGCCACGGCACTCACCGTGTCCAGGTATTCGGTGTCCCGCAGCAAGCCGTCGATGGCCGTAAGGTGCTCACGAATTCTGGTGGAAATCATCGGATTAGCAAGGCGCGAATCACTCATAGTTGTGTTTGCGCCTCCCGCGCTCGACGATCAGCATACACTAAACCTAATGGAGATCGCCCTCAATCGCATACAACGATAAATCGACCATCTCCATGTCGCGCGGTTGTCCCATCCCCGTATAAGTGTGGCCGATGGGATCGTTCATCTGCAAGATACGCGCGGTTTGGCACTCGGAATCGGCCAGCTGAAATGCGTGCACACCCAGAAGAGCTTGGCAGTATTGGAAATGGCTGAAACCACTCCTGCCGGCCAGTGCCACGGCTTTCCGGGCGTGCGGCAATGCCGCCTCGAATTCCCGGCCGGCGTTCAACTCTTTGGCCCGAACCGCTTCTTCGATCCCCACCCCAGCCTGCCCGTCGGATACATCATAGTGATATCGCGCATCGTAATGACTCAGTGCCCGGCCGGCGTCCTCTAAAACTCGGGCAGTCTCGCATTGGGGCTGGGCTTGTTCGCGGGCTCCGACGCCAATCAGTACCTGGCAATACTGGGATCGTACCCAGGCATTCTCGGGGCTCGCGTCCACCCCGGCCTTCGCCAGCGGTAAGGCTGTCTCAAACTCTCCCTTATTCATGATTCGCGAGGCAAGTAGGGCATAACCCGGGCCGGATATGTCGCGGGTATCGAAGTCTCCTTCGTAAACCAGCATGGCACTGCCGCCGATGGTGGCGATTGGCTGGTGGCGCTTGGTAATGGAATACAGCCAGCCGAGCTGGGCATTCTCGACAAAGACCGAACTCAGAATCACCAGACCATGAATGTGAGCGGGAATGGGCTCGGAGTTGCCTCCCCAGAATTCGTGGCAGGGCACCTGATAGGGTTGTATGTCGGTCAAGTAGATGTGAGCCAGCCAACAGGGTTCCCCGGGATGCTTTTCCACATAGGTCCGTACTTGTTGGAGGGCCTCTCCCATATCATTGTTAGGGACCCATTTGTACGCACTGGCCGGCCCGCCCCATAATTCGTTGGCATAGGAGAGGTAATTGGGAGAGGCGCGCAGGGAGGATACCGCGTGCCATCCCAAAGCAACGACGAGCAGGTACTTGACCCAGCGGGTATGGCGAGCCAACGCCACGCATCCGGCGGCGGCAAAGATCATCAGAGACCAAGTTGCCGGCAGAACATGACGAATGTTGGAAGACATGCGGTTCATCGTGATTGTAGTCACGAGGAAGACCAGACCCGGAACCGCCACGAATAACAGTTCATGCCGCTGCTGACGGAATAGTAGCTTCAGGCCAAAGGCGGCGGTCACCAGCAACGCCAAAAGGCCGACGGTGTACTTGACCAGCATATTCGCCGGGAAGAAGTACCACGCGTCGGTCATATGCAAGCGGCCCCAAAGAAACATCAAATAGGGGTGACCCGACATGGCTCCGATTCTGCGCAATCCTTCTACATAAGCTTCCGGCAGCAAGCGATGTTGCCCCAGGGCCGTGAATATTCTGCCTGAGATACTGCTTCCGATCGGGGTGGGCGGCAGAATGGCGCCATTCGGACGAGCGGCGAAATGAAAACCGTAGGCCGCCCAGACCGTCCCCAGAGCGAGGATGCCGATCAGGCCAACCGCCAACAGATTACGGATCGCAAATCCGCGGCGCAGTCGCCAATCCTTGGTGCGAACCAGCGCATCGGTCAGAGCCAGAAAAAACAGAGTGGGCATAATGATGACGCCCGACATTTTTGCCGTCAAGGTAAGCCCCGCCGCCACCCCGGCCAGCAGCAAGGAAAGCCCTGATCGCCGGCGCGTCCATTCGTAAAAGGCATAGGCGGCCAGCGGAAACGTGAAGGTCAAGACCATATCGGTGGAGACCAGGGGCGCGGCGGACAGGACGTTAGGGTCGAAGAGATACAACAGAATTGCCACCACCGCCGTGCCAAAACCGAACATTCTACGGGCGGAGACCCAAATCAGAAGACATAGCCCGAGGGCAAACAGACACACGGCGGCTCGACCGAGGGCCAGCGTCCTTTGCAAGTTGTGGGCGTAGATCCAATCCAGCGCCGCCCAAGCCTCATCCCGGGTGGGGACGCGGCAATCCACGTCCATATGCGTGGACAAAAGAGGAGCGGCCGCCACCAATTTGGCCAAGGGAGGATGCTCCGCGCCAAAGCCGAAGTCGCCGCATTTCCAGTAGCGATAGCCCGCATAGAGATGGGTCGGCTCATCGCAGGTCATGGAGAGCTGACGCACACTGAGCAGTAACTGGGACAATAGAATCAGACAACAAGCGGCGGGAATCAGCCATTCGTAACGGCGCCATCCAGAGGGTCTCGCAGAGACCTCGGTGGCTTCCTCAGTTGCCGGCCGGCCTAGGGTTTCAGTATTCGCCATTGCTCTTTTCGTCGTCGCAAAATTTATTTACCTTCGGTTGCTTGCGAGTCGTGAAACCTAAAGGCGGAAAGTGATTGTGTCGTTGGGCGGTCGGCCGGGGATAGCTCGTCGGCGCCGGCCGCATACAAAAACAGGTTCACCAACGACAACTGGTTGAACATTGGTTCCATCCAGCCTCGATCGGGCACCGGCACCTGCCTTTGCAGCGCTTGTGCGGTAGAACATTCCGCTTCGGCGGAGGTCCGAATCGCGACTTGCGCGGAGAGAGCCTTACAGTACTCGAAATGTGCCGTGCTACTATCGGGCGCCAGCGTCACCGCTCGCTGGGCGTGTAGCACCGCCTCCGGAAGCGCTCCCGCTCGAGTTGCTTTCCGCGCCAGCATCGCTTCGGCAAGGCCGGCGAGGAACTGGGGCGTAATCTTATTTTGCTGGAGGCCTGGGCTTTCAAGGAACAGGCTCGGGCTTTCTTCCATCAGGCTGCGAAGTACATCGCACTCGATCATCGCCGAGTCACGGTTGCCGGTTGCCACCAGGGCGCGACAATATTGGAAGTGAGCGACTAGGGAGTCGGGCCCTAAGTCCACAGCTTTGCGGGCATGCCGCAAGGCGCCTTCGAATTCCCCGTTTTCCATGTCCTTTCGGGCTAGAGTTGCTTGGCTCAACGACGTTCCTGCGCGTAAATCAAAATCGCCTTGGTACACCAGCATGGCGCTGCCGCCCAGCGTGGCCTGCACTCGACTGGCGGTGATGGGCTCCAGCCAGGGCCGTGGGCTGCCCGACAGAAACTCGCTACTCAGGATGACGGTGCCGTGAAATTGTGCGGGTACGACCTCGGACTCGCCCTCCCGGTAGGGTTGGCACGGAATGCCATACGCTCCCATATCGGACGGATAGAGGCTGGCTATCCAACAAGGCTGGCCGGGATGGCGTCGTAGATAGTCCCGGACCTGGTAGTACGCTTCTCCTTGGTCGCTGGTGGAGATCCAATGATAGGCCGCGGACGGTCCGCCCCACAGCTCGTTGGCGTAGGAGAGGTAATGCGGAAAGGCATGTAAGGAAGATGCCGCATGCAGCCCGAGTGCGCCGGCCAACACGACTGACGCCCACCGTACCTGCCGGCCAAATTTTCCATGCCGGCAACCAGCCGCGATAAGAATTAAGGCAAAGGGCAATACTGGCAGAAGATTGTGAATGCCGCCGGCTACTCCGGAATGCACGGCTACCAGCAGAAAAGCGCCCCCGGGCAAGACCAGAAACAGCAGTTCTCTAAGGTATTGGCGGCGCAGCGCGCCCAAGCCAAGTCCCGCCAGCAGCAGCAACCCCAGCATGGCAACCGTGGAGCGGATCAGGACGCTTGCCGGATAAAAGTACCAGCGGGCTTGGTGCGATAAGTGCCCTAGGACAAACATGGGCAATGCCGGCCGGTAAATGGCTGGTTCCAGAGTGCCTCTTACATAGGCTTCCGGCAGCAGGCGGGAGTTGCCGATGGCGCTTAGAATTCTAGCCGTGCGGCCGAATTGCTTGCCATAAATTAGTGGAGTCCCGTCTTGCCGGGCCGCGAAACGGGCTCCGTAGATTGGCCAGATCGTCCCCCCAGCTATGAGCAGAATGATCAAGAACGCGAGCAGATTGCGGGCGGCTACTTTGCGGCGCGGGCGGTGGCTCTGTGTGAATGCATCGAGGAGTGCCAAGCCGAACAAGATGGGGATTACCAGAATTCCCGAACGCTTGGCTGTCAGAGTCAATCCCGTGGCGATTCCGGTCAGGGGCAAGTACCATAGCGAGCGGGTTTTTACCCACTGATAAAACATAAACACCGCAAACAGCAGAGCGCAACTCACCGCCATATCGGCGTCGATCAAAGCGCCTTGTCCCAGGGCGTTTGGTTCAAACACCAGCAGCACCGTGGCCAAGCTGGCCGTGGCGATTCCGAACATGCGACGTGCGGTGAGCCAAACCAGAAAACAAAGACCAAAAGAGAAGATAGAAATTGCCATCCGCCCCCGCCATAGGGCGTTTTGCCAATTGCTGCCGTAGAGCCAATCCAGCGCGGCATGAGTCTCGTTGCGCGTCGGCTCACCGCAGCTGAACGGAAGATTTGTATGCAGCAGGGGAGCAGCCGCTATCAATTTGGGCAGCGGCGGCTGTCCGGGATTGAAACTGAAATCACGGCATTTCCAATACCGGTACCCAGCATATAAGTTCGTGGATTCATGAAAGGTCTGCGAAAGGTGCCGTACACTCAGCATGAGCTGGCAACCCAAAAGGACACAACAAACCAACGGAATCAGCCACTCGACCCAGTGACCTTCGATCTTTGACCAACGGCTCTGCCCGCCGGCGGGCTGGGGGCGGGAGCTATTACCGGCCGTTGGCCCCATCATGTCAGTACTTGGCATTAGGTTACTTAATGGAATTCTCTGATTGCGGCTCTCAGCAACAATCTTACTATAACGGTCGAGGCCCCAAGTCGTGCATTTTGCCTGGTGAATCGGCTCTGACCAACGACTCCGCGCGGTTTCAGCCACGCGGCGGGCCAATGAATAATGTGAGTCTTGGCGATCCATCCAGCAATCTGAAAGGCTCAACGTTCCTGAGTCGATGGCCATGGGCCGGAGGCGTGACCTGCGGAAAGACCAACAGCGTACGCCTTCGCGGATCCGGGCTTTCGATTAGATGGACTAATGTATCGGAATCGATGCGCTAATGGATCTATGGACCTCCGCCGATTACCTATAGGGATGAGTGTGCGTCGTCTATTCCGCCAGAGCTGTCGGTTGCTGGTGCTGTGCCTTCTGGCACTCCATGCCGCGTATGCTCTGGAACCCGGCCGGCCCATCGCGCAATACGGATACCGCTTATGGCTTAAGCAGGATGGCCTGCCGCAAAACGGTATTCGGGCGGTGGTCCAAACGCCCGATGGCTATCTGTGGATCGCCATGCGGGACGATTTGGTGCGCTTTGATGGCGTGCAGTTCACCCATGCCGAACTGCCCACCGGGGTTAGTGGCGCTTGCCTGTATGTCGACCGGCTGGGGCGTTTATGGGTGGGAACCATCGGCCATGGGCTGCTGCTCTATGAGGATCACAAGTTTGTTGCCCAAGAGTGGAAGGGATTGGTTTGGCATGACGACCATCTGGTCGATGTGCGCGCGATCTATCAGGACCACGAAGGTGCGATGTGGGTGGGAACCGATAAAGGACTGTACCGATATCAGAATGGCGACAATCGCCTGCTCCTGCCGGGTTCGATCCGGGCTATTGCCGAAGATTCCGGTCAACGATTATGGGTCGGCACCAACGGAGGCGGGCTGTTGTTGTGGCAGAACGGGACTTTCAGTTCCGTGAAGGGCAAGCAAGCGAGCGATTACATTCGTACCATTCTGCCGGACGGAGACTCGCTCTGGCTCGGAACGATCGACGGCGTGAGGCTGTGGAAGAACGGGGACTTCAGTGCTCCCTACGATCAGGAAGGGCTAGCCAAAGAGCCCGTCAGTTCCCTATATAAAGATAAGTATGGATACTTGTGGGTCGCGACGGAACATGCGGGTCTAAGGAGAATCAGTCCCGCCGGCGAGGTCGCCCGCTTCGGCAACCGCGAGGGACTTTCCTCCGATGAAGTGACGGTCGTTACCGAAGACCGCGAGGGCAATCTGTGGGCTGGAACCTTCAGTAGCGGGTTGAATCAGCTCAAGAATGCGGCTTTCCAAAGCTTGTCCGTGCACGAAGGGCTTTCGGGAGCATTCGTTCGGGCTATAGTCGGAGACCGCCAAGGCGATATCTGGATTGCCACCCAGGCTAATGGATTGGATCGGCTGCATCAGGGGAAAGTTACCGTCTATGGCGCCGAGCAAGGACTGTCCAGCGATCAGGTGCGTGCGCTGTTCGTGGATCACGATGATTCGGTGTGGGTGGGGACCGAAGGGAAAGGGCTGAACCATTGGCAACGGAATGGCAAAATTTCCATCTTCACCAAGGCCCAGGGCCTGGCCAATGATTTCGTGCGGAGCCTTTGGCGAGACCCCGACGGCGCCTTGTGGATCGGTACCGACGGCGGCATCAGTAAATATCGCGACGGCAAGTTTACCAATTTTGGGGTGAACGATGGCCTGGCCGGCAAGTCCATCTTCGCAATTCTTCCGGGGCGCAATGGCGTAGTGTGGATCGCCACCGATGGCGGACTTTCCCTGTTGCAAGACGGACAGTTTTCCAATGTCACGCAGCAGGACAAACTTCCCAAATTCGCCGTGCGCAGTCTCTATGAGGATCGCGATGGCGTCCTATGGATGGGGACACGCAACTCCGGTTTAATCCGCCTGCAAGCGGGAAAGGCAACGACCTATGGCCGGGCGGTAGGCGTGCCGGTGGATGTCTATTCGATTCGCGAGGACGAGGACGAGAATCTCTGGTTAGGTACCAATCAGGGTATTCTGCGCATCAAGCGCAGTCTGCTGGACGATTATGCGGCGGGGCGCCTGCACACCCTCAAGTTCGATGTCTATGGCGTGGCCGACGGTCTGCGCAACGATGAATGCAGCTCCTCCATACAACCCAACGTCTGGCAAGCCGCGGATGGAAGCTTCTGGTTTGCCACGCGCGATGGGGTCGCGATCGTCGATCCCCGGAGAGCCCACCCCAAGCTGCAGTCGCCCTCGCCCGTCGTGCTGGAACAGTTGCGGATCGATGGGAACAACATTCCGCTTTCGGCGGGCCAACTGCAGTTGCCTCCCGGCCGCGGCCAGCTCGAGTTTCACTACACCGCGGTAGCCTTAACCGCCCCTGAGCGGCTGAGCTTCAAGTATCAATTGGAGGGCTTTGATCGCGACTGGATCGAGGCGGGGCAACGCCGGGTCGCGTTCTATACCAATATTCCGCCCGGAGGGTATCGTTTCCGGGTGATGGTGCAGGGCGACGAGGGCTGGCGGGATACGGCCCAGCTCGGGTTACGCCTGTGGCCGCACTATTATCAGTCCGCTTGGTTCTGGACCGCCATCGCGCTTTCCATCGTGGCCGCCATTCTGGCCGCTTTCCGCCTGCGAGCCCGCAAAGCCGCGGCCCAGGAACGGGCACTCATGGCCGTGGTCGAGGAGCGTACCGCGGAACTGCAATGCGAAATCGCCCATCATAAACTGACCGAGCAGAGTTTGTACGCCGCCAAACAGATGGCGGAAGAGGCCAAGCATGCCGCCGAAGCGGCCAATCGCGCCAAAGGTGAATTCCTGGCCAATATGAGCCATGAGATCCGCACGCCCATGAACGGCATCATCGGCATGACCGAACTGGCGCTGGCGAGTCCTCTCGCGCCCGATCAGCGAGAGTTTCTGGACATGGTCAAATCCTCCGCCGACTCGCTGTTGGTGATCTTGAACGATGTGCTGGATTACTCCAAAATCGAGGCCGGTAAGCTCAGTCTCGATCCCGTTACTTTCAATCCGCGCGAGTTGGCCGGCTCCGCGGTGAAGAGCTTGTCGGTGCTGGCGGTGCGCAAGAACGTGGAGTTGAAGCTTACGGTGGCGGACGATGTTCCGGCGCAAGCGGTAGCCGACGCCTTGCGGCTGCGGCAAGTCATTTTGAATCTGATTGGCAATGCCATTAAGTTTACCCATCATGGCGAGGTCACGTTGCGCGTGGAATTGGATCCCTCGGCCACCGACGGACACCGCTTGCACTTTGCGATTCGCGATACCGGCATTGGCATACCGCCCGAGACGCAGGAAAAGATTTTTCGCGCTTTCGAGCAGGCCGACAGTTCGACGACGCGCCAATACGGCGGCACCGGACTGGGGCTGGCGATTTCCTCGCGCATCGTGCAGATCATGGGCGGCCGCATGTGGGTGGAAAGCGAATTGGGCACAGGCTCCACCTTCCACTTTACCGCGCAATTCGCCGTGCCCGCGGCGGCGTCCCTGGCCGCCTCCGCTGAGGCCAAGCTTCAGCCCACAGTGTCTGCTTCGGTCTTGCCCGGACAGGCGATCGGGCGCAACGGCGGCTCTCGCGACGTTCTGGTGGCGGAGGATAACGTGGTCAATCAGAAGCTGGCGGTGACGATTCTGGAACGGGCCGGACATCGCGTTACCGTGGCCAACAACGGCATTGAGGCCGTGGCCAAGTGGAAGGAAGAACGCTTCGACCTGATTTTCATGGACGTGCAGATGCCGGAGATGGATGGTCTGGAGGCCACGCTTCACATTCGCTCCGCCGAACGAAGAAATGGCGCCCACATCCCGATTATTGCCATGACCGCCCACGCCATGACCGATGATCGCGAACGCTGCCTGGCCGCCGGTATGGACGATTACGTCTCCAAACCCGTGAGCCGCGCCGGTATGCTCGAAGCTCTGGAGCGGGCTTCCGTAAGGGTCTGAGCCGCCACCGCTCCGGCGATTCGACCAATTCGCGAACCGGCCTGATCAGCGGGAAAGGCCGCACCACCCGGCCCCTAACTACTAACTCCTAACTCCTAACTCGTGCTTTTTTGGTTCTTGACCTGCGGGGAGGGGGGATGCTACAAAGGTGGCACCGTTTTAAACGTTTTGGTTTTCATTGGAAACCCGTGACAGACGAAATGTTCCCCATTTTTTTAAAGCCGTGAGTTGAGTTTTCTGATATTTTATTCGCCGTGACTCGCTTCGCTCGAGTGATAGCCGTTGATGTGCCGCACCATGTTAC
>Ga0181529_10000047_pt1 | contig 144188 bp, 117 predicted proteins | sample PEATcosm2014_Bin_36_FD_119763 | JGI IMG/M metagenome (GOLD analysis project Ga0181529, IMG submission 119763) | Peatland microbial communities from MTU Mesocosm Facility, Houghton, MI, USA - PEATcosm2014_Bin10_30_metaG | ecosystem: Environmental > Terrestrial > Soil > Wetlands > Peat | place...
ACCAGAACGGCGGATGGTTGCACTACTACACCACTTCCACGAGCACTGTTAGTTTCACTTACAACATGATCTCGAGTACCGATCCGAATCAAAGTTGCATCGGACTGGCGGTGGCCTTCAAATGAGCGCGATGGCCGCGGCGTGAATCAGCACGGAGTAGAAAGTGGAGCGTGTGCGGGAGCCAGTCATTAGTTGTGCACCTGCCATCGCGCCTGGTGCAGATGGGTAGCCAATTCGCAGTTGCTTTGTTTCGAGAGGAATTGTCGGCTCCAGGCGTGGAGCGGCGAGTAACAGTGTGTGAGTCAAGGAATCAATGTGACGAGCATACTCATACGTGCCAAGTTGGCACTCCCGCCGACGCGCAACGGGGCCGGATCAAAAGGTCGAGACGACTCGACCCTGCGCGCAGGACTGCGTGCGCCACGGCCACTCACCGCGGGCCGCTGACAAACCGGTTGCCACGTAGGATGAAACGCAACGGTCGCTCGGCGCAGACGCGGATGCCGATGCGCGGCGTGGCCTGAATCTCCAGCGGACGCGGTGTGGCGGCCTCGCGCACCACCAGGCTGCCGCGGGTAACGTCGGCGCCGTAGTGATCGAGCGTGATGGCCATTGCCATGGTGAGGCGGCCGGGGCCGCGTGCAATCTCCTCGATCTTGCCGGCGGCGAGCCGGCGCCGTTGCATTAATTCGATGCCCGCCACAGGCTCCAGCGCGCGGATCAGCACACAGCCAGGCGCGCCGTCCGGTTCGGCGACCAGGTTGAGGCACGTGTACATGCCGTAAATCAAATACACGTAGGCGTGGCCAGGAGCGCCGAAGATGACGCGCGTGCGGCCGGTGATGCCGCGGGCGGAATGGGACGCCAAGTCGTCGCGGCCGGGATAGGCTTCGGTCTCGACGATGATTCCGGCGGCCGCGCCATGCACCAGCACTTTGCCGAGCAGGGCTCGCGCCACCTCGGCTGTAAGCCTCTCGTAAAAAGGCCGCTGGAGGATGGGGCCGAATTGCGGCATCGCCGAACCATCATCGCCCATCCGCCGTTACAATGGAAATCGCCCATGCGATTGTTCACCGCCTTGGATCTGGCGCCCGGCGTGGCCGCGAGCCTGGAACGGCTGCTGGTGCAACTACGGCCCACCGCGCGTATCCAATGGAGTCCGCCTGCCAACCTGCACATCACCACCAAGTTTATTGGCGAATGGCCGGACGCGCGGATGGCGGAATTGAAAACCGCCCTCGCCGCGCTGCCGGAGCGAACGGCCATCCCAGTGCGCATTCATCATCTCGGATTCTTTCCCAATCCGCACGCGCCGCGCGTTTTCTGGTGCGGCATTGGAGCGCCCGGCCTGGCCGAACTCGCTGGCGATACGGACCGCGCCGCTGCGGAGTTGGGCGTAGCGCCGGAGACCCGCGCGTTCTCGCCCCATCTCACCTTGGCGCGAATTAAGGAGCGCTTAGACCTGCAGCCGCTGCGGGAGGCCATCGCCGGGCTGCCCGAACTCGAATTCGGGAGATTCACGGCAGCGGGTTTCTGCCTGTACCAGAGTCAATTGCGTTCCGGCGGGAGCGTGTACACTAAGCTTGCGGAGTTTCCTTTCCAGTCATGATGCCAATCGCCACTCTCCTGCTCGCCTACCTGCTGGGCGCCATTCCGTTCGGATACATTCTGGTGAAATGGAAAACCGGTGGCGACGTGCGTGGCGCGGGCAGCGGGAACATCGGTGCCACCAACGTGTTGCGGACCGCCGGCCGGACAGTGGGCGTGCTCACGCTGCTACTCGATATCGCCAAGGGCTACGCGGCGGTATGGGTGGCGGGCAGGCTGACCGGCGGCGATGTGCGCTGGATGGCCGCCGCGGCGGTGGTGGTGATGCTCGGCCACGCCTACACGGTCTTCTTGTCATTCCGAGGCGGCAAGGCAGTCGCCAGCTTCGTCGGCGCATTCTTGTGTTTGACGCCGTTGGCCTTGGCGGTCGTGTTGGTGGTGTTTGTAGGGGTGGTGGCCTGGTCGCGCCACATCTCGATGGGTTCAATTGCGGCGGCGGCGGTTTTTCCATTGGCAGTTTGGATTACCTCTGGACTGATCTGGTCAAAGGAGACAGCCGCAGTAGCTGGTGCTGCATTCATAATCTACAAGCATAGTAGTAACATTAAACGACTGCGGGCAGGGACCGAAAGCGTATTCAGTTTTGGAGCCAGAAAGCAATGAAGCGGCTGGCGGTGATTGGCGGCGGGGCTTGGGGTACGGCGCTTGCCATTGTGCTGGCCACGCGGTTTGAGCGGGTGCACGTGTGGGTCTATGAAAGCGATGTGGCCCGGCGAATGCAGTCCCAGCGCCAGAACGAAACCTATCTTCCTGGTTTTCAAGTTCCTGAAAATATTTTAGTTACCAGTGATCTGGCTACGGCTTTGGAGGACGCCGCCGTGGTGCTGAGCGTGATGCCTTCGCACCATGTGCGGAGAGTTTACGCGCAGATGCTGCCCTTCCTTAGCGAGTCCATGACCTTCGTCAGCGCCACCAAAGGGATCGAGGTCGGCACAATTCTACGAATGTCGGAGATAATTCGCTCAACAAGCGGCCAATTCCCCATGCAGGTGGCGGTTCTGTCGGGACCGACCTTCGCTAAGGAGGTTGCGCGGGGTGAACCAACGGCATTAGTAGTAGCTTCACCCGACGACGACCTGAACCGGCGCATACAGTCGGTGTTCTCCGGGCCGACGTTCCGCCTGTACACGTCGTTAGATCCTATTGGCGTAGAAATTGGCGGCTCGATTAAGAATGTCATTGCCATCGGCGCCGGCGTGATCCATGGCACGGGGCTTGGCCACAACGTGACGGCCGCGCTGATCACGCGGGGCCTGGCCGAGATGACGCGGCTGGCGGTGGCGATGGGTGGGCGGGCTCAGACGCTGGCAGGCCTGGCCGGGCTGGGCGATCTGGTTCTCACCTGCACTGGCGAGCTCAGCCGTAACCGCATGGTGGGCATCGAGTTGGCACGTGGGCGCAAGCTCGACGAGATCGTCGGATCGATGCAGATGGTGGCGGAAGGCATCAAGACCACCGACGCCGCTGTCGAACTGGCACGGCGATTCGGCGTGGAAATGCCGATCACCGAGCAAATGTACCAGATGCTGTACCACGGTGTATCTCCGCGGGACGCCATCCAGCGGCTCATGGTACGCTCTCTCAAAGAGGAGTAGGACTGTTTCTCCGCCTTGGCCGCAACCTCCGATGCCGGAACGGGTTCATACGAATATGGGAGGAGCCACGGCGGCTCTGGACTACGATGCGGAGTTGATGCTCCGCGTAAAGGACGGCGACGGGGCCAGCTTCGCCCAACTGCTGGAGAAGCACCGTTCGCCGGTGATCCACTTTCTATACAGGATGGTGCAGCAGCAAGCTGTGGCCGAAGAATTGGCGCAGGAGGTGTTCCTGCGCGTATATCGTTCGCGCGCAACCTACGAGCCAACGGCCAAGTTCACGACATGGCTTTTTAGGATCGCAACGCATCTGGCGCTAAACCAACTGCGCGACGGCAGGAATGAACGCAGCCAGGAGCGGCTGGATGAGCGCCCGGAAGGAATGCCGGCCGTGGAAGTAGAAGACCGGCGTCCGTCCGTGGAGCAGTCGATGGTGCGACAGGCGGCGCTGGACGAAGTGCGGCGAGCGGTAGCGGATCTGCCCGGCAAGCAGCGGGCGGCAGTGCTGATGCATAAGTACAGGGAGATGGAATACACGCAGATCGCCAAGGTTCTGAACTGTTCCGAATCTGCGGTAAAGTCGTTGCTCTTCCGGGCATATGAAACACTGCGTGCCCGCTTGGCCCATATGGCATAGGGAAGGATCGCAAATGAAGTGTCCACTGGAAACTCGGGAAGACAGGGAAATCCTGGTGGCGTACAGTTCCCGCGCGCTGAATGCGGGCGATGCGGGGCGGCTCGAAGCGCATCTGGAATCCTGCGCCGCGTGCGCGGAGTTCGTCCGCGGGCAGCGTGCGGTGTGGGAGGCGTTGGATGGCTGGGAAGCGGCGCCTGTGTCGGCGGGCTTCGACCGGCGCCTGATGGCGCGCATCGCCGGGCAGGCATCGTGGCGGGAGCGTTTGCGCGGCCGGCTGGGCATGCTGCTGGTTTACCGGGCGTTGCCGGCGACTGCGGTAGCGGCCTTGGTGGTTGTGGGAGTGATGCTGGAGCGGCCCTCGCCGCCCAGTGTGCCACAGCGAGCGAAGGCGCAGGTGGAAGCGTTGCAGCCGGACCAGGTGGTACGCGCGCTGGACGAAATGGAAGTCCTCGACCAGTTTAATCACCGGATGAAGCCGGATAGCTCCGCTCCCGAGATGTGAAATGCCGAGACTCTGTTCCATCGCGGGTTTGGCTTGCCTGCTGGCCGCTAGCGGGTGGGCGGGTGAGAATGCCTCAAAACCGCCCAAGGCGGCCGCTGCGCCGCGTCCCCCTGCCGAGGCGCCGGGTGGGCGTCCCAGCATGCCTCGCGGAGCCGCGGTGGGCCACAAGCTGAACAACCCGTTGAACCCCGCGCAGCGATTCTTGCAGATGACGCCGGAAGAACAGGAACGCCTGATGGAGCGTGCCAGCCCGCAGCAGCAGGAACGGATGCGGGCGGCCCTGGAGCACTACAACAATCTGCCAGCGGGCGCGCGCGAGCGTCTTTTCCAGCAGTACCAGGTGCTGAAGGCTTTGCCGACGCAACAACAGGCGCTGGTCAGCCGCCAGTTTCAGGCATTCAATCAGTTGCCCGAGGAGCGCCGCGGGCCGGTCGGGCAGGAGCTGCTGCGGCTGCATCGAATGCCGCCCGAGGAGCGCGCGGCGAGGCTGGCCAGCGACGGATTCACGGCTCTGTATTCCCCAACCGAGCGGCAGATTCTGAGCGGTCTTTCGCTGAACCTGCCGCCCGACTACCCGCTGGGTGGCAAACCCGGCAAATAGCGAAGCCGACGCCAACTTTGGAGAGCGGCGTTTCGTTGTCCAAAAGCGACTTCACTGGTACTAACCAAGTCGTTGGTTGATTTTCTGTCGAGAATTCTGCTAAGTTGCCTTGACCTTATGAATTGTTGTGGCGAGGTTCACTCGCCGGGGAGGGCGCGATGAAGCAACGGGTGGCGGCCGGTGATGGGGATTACCGGGAGATGTTGCTGAGCAAGCGGCGGGACGTGATGGCTGGGCTCGGCATCAAGTTCGATACGCTGGCGAAGATGGGCCGCGTGGCGGAAGAGGACCAGGCGCAGATCACTCACGACGAGTTCGTGTCGCTGAGCCTGAACAGGCTCGACTACCTGCAATTGCGGATGATCGAAGCGGCGCTGGACCGCCTGAACTCGGGCGATTATGGGATTTGCCTGGGCTGCGACGAGCCGATTCCGGCCAAACGCCTCAAGGCCCTGCCTTGGGCGCGCTATTGCGTCGGCTGCCAGGAATCGATTGGCACCGACACGGAGGACCATGACGTGAGGGCCTTGCCGCGGCTGGCGGTGGGACTGGCGGATTGACGCTGTGGCGCTGGCGGTCTCTGCCGCCGGTGTCTTCTGGTTTGTACGCGCTTGACCACTCAGACCGGGCTATCCTCAACGTACGAAATCCCTGGATAAAGCACCGGCGGCAAAGACGGCCGGCGCTACGGCTGCCCAACCCCAACAGGCTCAAACCCTGGCGCACAGGCCGGGGGCCTGCGCCACGGGCACAGGTGTGCTCCGGTTTCACGGGATTGACCCGCTTGGGATAGCGGTTCTACAATAAGATCGAGCTCAGATTACTCCTGTCCCGGTGCGGGTGTCGCATGGACCGAATACGCCTTTCCATCGTTTGCATCTCGATTTCGATTCTGGTCTGTCTGATTGCGACAGGCCAGCAGACGGATTCCCAGGATTCCAAGGATTCCCAAAAGGACAAGGATAAAGCCCAGACGCTGCAGGAGACCGTCTCCAAGCCGCTGACCGAGAAGCAGAAGAAGAAGAAGGAAGCGCAACTCAAGCGCGAGCTGGAGTCGCCCTACCGCAAGTGGCTGAACGAAGACGTAACCTACATCATCACGGATGAAGAGCGGGCCGCATTCAAGCGTCTGCAGACCGACGAAGAACGCGAGCAGTTCATCGAAAGTTTCTGGCTGCGGCGCGATCCGACACCGGACACGATCGAGAACGAGTTCAAGGAAGAGCATTACCGGCGAATCGCTTACGCCAACGAACATTTCGCTTCGGGAGTTCCGGGGTGGAAGACGGATCGCGGGCGCATCTACATCGTGTACGGTCCGCCGGATGAAATCGACGACCATTCGTCGGGGGGCGCTTACAATCGGCCTGAGGAAGAAGGCGGCGGCGAAACTTCCACCTACCCGTTCCAGGACTGGCGGTACCGGTACATCGACGGGATCGGCAACAATGTAATGATCGAATTCGTGGATCCCACCATGTCGGGCGAGTTCCACATGACCATGGACGCCTCCGAGAAGGATGCTTTGCTATACGTGCCCGGCGCCGGCCTCACGATGATGGAACAGATGGGCATGAGCAGCAAGAACCAGCGCTTCCAGAACACCGACGGCACCCACAATGCATCGGCATTCGGCGGCATGCAGCCGGAGAGCATGAACGAATTCACCCGTCTGGACCAGTTCGCCAAGCTGTCCAGCGCCCCGAAAGTCAAGTTCCCGGACCTCGAGGCCCAGGTCTATTCCAAGATTAGTTACAACATTTTGCCGTGCAAGGTGCGCGTCGATTTCTTCCCGGTGACGGATGCCTCGGTGCTGACCTACGTCACGGTGCAGTTTGACAACAAAGATTTACAGTACAAATCCGTGGAAGGCTTACAGCGGGCCACGGTGAACGTTTTCGGCCGGATCACCACCATGACGCGCCGCATCGTATCGACCTTCGAAGATACGCTCGCGGTGGATGCACCGCCGCAGATGCTGCAGGCTTACCAGGCGCAGAAATCGATTTACCAGAAGAACCTGCCGCTGGCGCCGGGGACATACCGGCTGAATGTGGTGTCCAAGGATCTGACCGCCGGGAACATGAACAACTTTGAGGTGGCCATTACGGTGCCCCGCCTGGACCCGGACAAGGCCAGCTACAGCAGCGTGATGCTGGCGGACGTGATCGAGAAGGTGCCGATGAAGAGCATCGGCGCAGGCCAATTCATTATCGGGGATTCGAAAGTCCGGCCGCGCATGGGCGATGTGTTCAAGCACGACGAGAAGATGGGCATCTACTTTAAGGTCTATAACTTAGGGGCGGATCAGGATACCCATAAGCCGGTCGGCACGGTGGAGTACGAACTGGTGCGCTCCGGCTCTAACGAGAGGATTTTCGACGTGAAGCAGGACTTCAGCGAAATCCCGGATGCCTCGGCTGCCCAGTTGACGATTGAGAAGTTCCTTCCCCTGAAGAGTCTGCTTCCCGGGCAGTACACGTTGCAGATGAAAATAGTCGATAAGAACCGTAACCAGACCCTCACACCCTCGGCCAAATTTACGGTAACCTAGGATTCGGGTTCGTGTCCGTAACGGGCCCGACGAGCGTCGCGATGGTGACGAGCAAGGCGCATAAAACGGCGGCTTGGATGCTGGCGGGGCTGTTGTGCCTGCTTGCGCCCGGCGCGGCGGAGGGCGTCGAACCGGTCAAACTGTCCGGCTCGATTGCAGGCGTGGTGAACGATTCGCGCGGCGTGCCGCAGATGGGCGCCACCGTCACCGTCTACAACCGCCAGGACCGGCAGGTCGGCAAGGTTCTGAGCGATCAGAACGGCCAGTTCCATCTGGCCGGCCTTTTCCCATCGCTTTACTCGCTGCGCGTGACACTGGCCAGTTTCGTGCCGGCCATCCGCCGGGATATCTCGGTGGAGTCCGGGCGGCTCAGCCGATTGCACGTCAGCTTGAATACGCTGTTCAGCTCCATCCAACTGGATTATCCGAATCTCGAAAACGGCAGCCTGATCGCCGACGACTGGAAGTGGGTGTTGCGCAGCGCTTCCGACGCGCGCCCGGTGATGCACTTCCAGGAGGAACCAGTGGGTAGCGGCAACGCGCCGCCGGTTACGGTACTGACCGACACGCGTGGGATTCTCCGCTTCTCGGCGGGCGACGGCCAGATGGTGGCCAACGCGGCCAGCGAGGCGGATCTGGGAACGGCTTTCGCGCTGGCAACCTCGCTGTATGGCAACAGCCTGCTACAGATGAGCGGCAATTTCGGATACGGCTCGCAGACGGGCGTGCCGGTGGCGGCGTTTCGCACCAGCTACAGTCGCGAATTGGCCGGCGGCAAACCGGTAGCTTCCTTCACGATGCGGCAGTTGTATTTGCCGGAACGCCTGGGGCCGGTGCTGGCGGGTACGGATGCGGGAATGCCTATCCTGCGAACGGTTACGGCAAGCGTCGATAACCGCACGCAGATTGCCGACAACGTGTCGGTGCAATACGGCAGCCAGGTGGACATGGTATCGTTCCTCGACCATCTGACGTATCTGAGTCCCTATGCGCGCCTGGTGTGGGCGTTGGACCGTGCTACGGATGTGGAACTGGCTTACTCCTCCGGCAACGCCCGGCCCGAGATCGGAGACACGAGCGGGGATGACTCCGATTTGCGTCAAGATCTGAACACGTTGGGGATGTTCCCGCGCCTTTCGCTCTCGAACGGTCGTACGCGGTTGCAGCGTGGCGAGGATGTCGAAGTCGCCGTGGCGCGCAAACTCGGATCGCGCTCGGTCCGGCTGTCGGCCTACCGCGAGGCGCTCGACGACGCCGCCCTGGCGATGGTGATGCCGGCGGGGTTCTTCATGAGCGGCAACGTAGTTCCCGACCTATTCTCGAACAGTTCGGTCTTCAACGCCGGGAGTTTCCGGATGTCGGGATTGGATGCCGCGATCACGCAGAATCTGGGAGAGCGCGTGAGCGCCACCGTGTCTTACGGCAACGACGGCGCCCTCACCGCTTGGCACGAGGAATTGGAGAGTAACAGCCCGGACGATTTGCGCGCAATGATTCACGCCGGGCGCCGCCAGGCTGTCACCGCGCGGCTGGCCATGACGGTGCCGCGCAGCGGTACGCACCTGGTCGCCAGTTACCAGATCGCGCTCGGCGACGCGCGCTGGGTGATGGCCGACAACCCGTACAGCATGCAACCGCTACGCGCTCTGCCGGGGCTGAACGTGTTCGTGCGGCAGCCCATCCCCGGCTTGGGGAAACGCGTTGAGGCGACCGCCGAATTGCGCAACTTATTGGCGCAGGGGTACTTGGGGATCAATACATCGAGCGGCGAGTTGTTGCTGGTCGACAACCCGCGCAGCGTGCGCGGCGGCCTCGCCTTCATCTTCTGAGGGCCAACAGCGAGTCGACTCGATCCCCCCATTCTTCGTAGTTCCTACCTCATGGGCGTTTCAGCTCCTTGACTCCGAAGTTTCCGCAAAACGGTGCGAAGATAAATGGAGAAAGGACCTGCACAATTGCAAACAGCACTTCTGGCGGCCTTACTGTCATGCGCGATGGCGGCGATTCCTGCCGCAGCCGCAGATGAGAACAAGGCTGGGCCGCAATACGGGTCTGATGCCGCGGCGGGCCACTACGTCCAAACTCCCGATGCGAAGATCTACTACGAACGCTACGGGGACGGAGGCCGGCCCCTCGTGCTGTTGCACGGCGGCGAGTACGGGTATATCGACGAGTTCGGCGAGCTGATCGGCGCGATGAGCAAGCAGCGCACCGTGATTGCCATTGCAACCCGCGGGTATGGGCGGTCTGAGCGCGGCACTGTCCCACTTTCCCATCGCCAGTTCGCTAAGGACGCCGCGACGGTTATCCAGAGTATCTTCCCGAACGGCGAGAAGGTCGACCTGCTGGGATTCAGCGAAGGAGCGATCACATCCTATATCCTGGCCTCCTCGCATTCGGAGTTGATCCATCGCGTGATTGCTATCGGTGGAGGGATCGGGTCATATGGACGCACCGTGCAGTGGGCCGAATCCGGACCGTTCACACCCGAGCTCATGCAACAGCAGGTTCCGGATCTGGTGGCGAACAGGAAGAAGATCATGGCCAGGCCCGAACTGTGGGAGCCGCTAATCCGCGAACTCGACCTGATGTATCGCGCACCGTTTTTTGTGAAGCAGGAAGAAATCCGCGCCATACAGGCTCCCACGCTGATTATGGCGGGAGACCGCGACCAGTCCAGCCGACCCGATCACCTGGTCGACATCTACCATCTACTGCCGAAAGGCGAGCTTGCTTTTATTCCCGGCTGCGGACACGTCGTCCTCGACTGCAAGGCCGACCTGGTGATCCGCATCGCCACTGCTTTTCTTGACGAGACCGATCGGTAATCCACGCCGTTACCGCGGAGATTGCGCGCCCTGCTAACGGCCAATTCAGTACGGCACGTTCTTCCGCCTCGCGGCCCGGCGGATGAAACGCGGCGGCCCGCTGCACTAGAATCACGATAGGTGCGATTCCGGTCGATCCATAGAGCGATTCTGGTGGCTGCGCTGCTGGTGCTGGCCAGTTGCCGTACCGGCTCGGGGGTGAACGAGCCAGCCATCGGGCAGGCCTTTGTGGGGCCGGCCACGCTCAAGATCCACGGCGACATCTCTCTGCAATCTGCCGTAGTGGCTACGGTGAAACACGGCGATCGGTTGGAGATTCTGGCGCGGCGGCGGATGCTGATGCGCGTGCGCACGCCGGGCGGAACGGCAGGATGGACCGAAGCGCGCCAATTGCTGGCCGCCGCGGATATGGCAAGCCTGAAGGAACTCGCCGGGCGCGCCGCCAAAATGGCGTCGCAAGGGAAGGCCTCCAGTTACAGCGAGCTGAACGCGCATACGCAGCCTTCGCGCACCGCGCCCAGCTTCCTGCAGATCCGGACGGGCGAGAAGTTCGACGTGCTGGCCACGATTCCCCTGCCGCGGACCGACTTGCCGCGCGCGCCGCTGGTCACCCCGGTGCCGAAAAAGCAGACGAAGAAGGCGGAGCCAAAGGGCAAGCTTCCGCCTCCTCCCATGCCGAAGCCGCCGCCACCACCGGCCGATTGGCTGGCGCTATCCGGCAGGGATCCGGATGCGCCCGTGCCAGAGCCGGAGGAGCCGGCCGATCGGCCCGCGCCGGCGCTCGAGTACTGGAGCCTGGTGCGCGTCTCGACAGGGCAAGCCGGCTGGGTGCTGACTCGCTTCGCCGCGATGGCCATCCCCGATGAAGTGGCACAGTATGCCGAGGGGCATCGCATCGTTTCCTATTCTTCACTCGGCCAACTCACCGACCACGACGAGCGGAAAGACATCTGGCTGTGGGCAACGGTGACGAGCGGCGTTCACGATTACGACTTCGACAGCTTTCGCGTGTTTGTCTGGAGCTTCAAGCACCACCGTTACGAAACCAGCCACGTGGAACGGAATCTGCAAGGCTACTTGCCCGTGCTCGCCGAACCGGCGGGCGCTGGCGGGCGAACCGATCCAAGCTTTTCGATCTGCGTGGTGAACCGCGAAGGCAAGCGTGTGCGCCGCCAGTATGCGCTGTTGGGTGGCAGGGTCCGCCCGGTGTCGGAAAGTGCGTGCCCGGCCACGCCACCGGTTTACATACCGGCGGCGGCCTCCGCGGCACCGGCCACGCCGGTTACGCCTCCGCCTCCACAGGGCTTCTTCGATCGCCTAAAGGCGCGCTGGGGAGCGTTAACCAAGTAGCGGGCGAGCCGAGATTCATTTCCGAGTTTCCGGCGCGGCGGTGCGCTGCCATGCCATGCTGGAATGAGATGGCAATTCTATTGAGCGGTGCCGCGCTCGCCAAGTCGTTCGGTGCGCGGCCTCTGTTTGAGAACCTCTCGGTCGGCATTTCCGAGGGCGAGCGCACCGGGCTGATCGGGCCGAATGGCAGCGGCAAAACGACGTTGCTGGAAATCCTCGCCGGCCGCGAAGCGCCGGACTCGGGAGAGCGGGCGCTGCGCAAGCTGACCAGGCTGGCCTATGTCCCGCAGGATTCGCTTTTCGGCCCGGACGATACCGTCGGTTCCGTTCTCACTGCGGCGGTGGCGGGGCTGCCGCTGGAGGAACAGGAGAAGACGGCGCGCAAGGAGACGATGCTCGGCCGCGCCGGCTTCGAGAGTGCCGCGACTCCGGCGGCGGCGCTCTCCGGCGGATGGCGGAAGCGCCTCGCCATCGCGGCCGCGCTGGTCACAGAGCCGGACGTGCTGCTGCTCGACGAGCCGACCAATCATCTGGATCTGGAAGGCATCCTGTGGCTGGAGAACGCGCTGCTGGCCGCCCATGCTTGCCTGGTGGTCACTCACGACCGCTACTTCCTCGAAAACGTCGCCACGCAAATGATGGAGGTCAACCGGATCTATCCGCAGAGCGCGTTTCAGGTAGCTGGGAATTACAGCGAGTTTCTGGAACGGCGCGCGGAGTTCCTCGAAGCGCAGGCCAAGCGGCAGGATTCGCTGGAGACGAAGGTGAAGCGCGAGGTCGAGTGGTTGCGCCGCGGACCGAAGGCCAGGACCGGCAAGTCGCGCGCGCGAATCGACTCGGCCGGCCGGCTGATCGAGGAACTCGCAGACGCCACCGCGCGCAGCCGGACGGCGACCGCGCAGATCGATTTCACCGCGTCGGACCGCAAAACCAAGCGCCTGATCGAGGCCAAAGGCATCGGGAAAACGCTCGGTGGGCGCAAGCTGTTTCAAGACCTGGACCTGGTCCTCTCGCCGGGCGTGCGCGTCGGACTGGTAGGCGCCAACGGGAGCGGGAAGACCACCCTACTCAAGATTCTCGAAGGCGAGATCGAGCCCGACGAAGGTTCCATCCGCCGCGCGGACAAGCTGCAAATCGTCAGCTTCGCGCAGGACCGGCATGCGTATCTCGACCCGGACCTCAGCCTGCGCCGCACCTTGTGTCCGGAGGGCGATTCGGTGATGTACCGCGGCCGTCCCATACATGTCGCGGGATGGGCCAAGCGTTTCCTCTTCCTCGACGAACAACTGGAGATGCCGATGTCGCGATTTTCCGGCGGCGAGCGCGCGCGCGCCATGATCGCGCGCCTGATGCTGGAAACCGCCGACGTGCTCTTACTCGACGAGCCGACCAACGATTTGGATATACCGACACTCGAAGTGCTCGAAGACAGCCTGTTAGAGTTTTCCGGCGCCATCGTGTTGGTAAGTCACGACCGCTACTTACTCGACCGTGTCTCTACCGTCGTGGTCGCCCTCGACGGTGGCGGCGGAGAGACGTTCGCCGACTACTCGCAGTGGGAGTCGTCGCGCAGCGAGCCACCAGCGCAGAAGTCGACAGCGAAGGAGCCGCGCCAGCCCGCGCCGGAAGAGGGCCCGAAGAAGAAGCTGGCCTACCTGGAACAGCGCGAGTGGGACGGCATGGAAGCGAGGATACTCGAAGCCGAACGTGAGTTAGCCGCCTGGCACCGTGAGATGCAAGAGTCCGGCCCGGATGCGAAGCGACTTACCGAAGCATACGAACGGATGCAGCAAGCGCAGAAGCTAGTAGAGGAATTGTACGCGCGTTGGGCGGAGTTGGAGGCGAAGGTGGCGAAGTGAAGGGGGAGACTCGACAGGCCGATTGGCTGCTGTCGACTCCCGCGTCCCCGGGGCGCAGGTTGATTTCCCAGAACTGGACTTTGTTGGGGCACCTTCCAGGAATTCACTTGTACGAAGAGCGCGTGACACAGCCATATGGCGTCCGCCTCTTCCAAGCGCGCGGCTAAACGCCAGGCGACTTACCGCTACGAATTCCTCTATAGAGAGCAACCGCACGAGGTTCGTCGACGGGACTGTCGAACCCGCTTCGTCAAGCGACGCAACAAGGCTGCTCGTTCTCCCTCACCCCAATGCTTGTGTAGGTCGCCCAACCGTCGCCATGCCCGTTGATAGATCACACGGTGGACTATCTTTCCACACCATTCGCCTACGGGAGACTGGTCGTCAGCGCTTCCACTCATCGTGCGCGGCCTTGATCGCGCCGGGGAAGGCGATGATGTCCGACGGGAAAACCTCAATGAAAAGGCCTTTATTGCTTGCTCCCGCCCCACCTTGGGGGAACATGCCGTTGTGGAGCATCCGGAGGAAGGAAGATTCGCTGCACGGGATCGCGTTCTGCATCTCCTGTTGGAACCCGTTGCCGCCTCCGGAGCATGCGGCGCCATTGCCATTCTTGCCGAACCAGACGTTGGTCTGCCATGCCGTCGGGATGTTGTTGGCGCGCGCAAGATTCACGGTCCGCTGATCGGCCGGCAATGTGTCCAGCAGGAAACAGTCCTGCACCGCCAGGTGCCCGGGGATGGTTTGCGCCGCCGTGCGCACGAGGTCGTCGAGGAGCTTGTTGTTGATCCCGATCGCCTGGGACCTCGGCATTGGCGGCCCAACTTCGCCGATGGGCGGAAAGGCGAACATCACGATGATGGGCAGGACGACCAACGTGTGCGGAAAATAGCGCTCATACGACGCCGCGATCCCCTGCATGGCCTGAACGACGAGGGACGGTCGATACCCCACCCCCGCCCAGATGCCCGGACTGTGCGTGACGCACGGGCTCGGGTTGGTGGATTCCTCGGGGCGTTCGTTGGGCAGCCCGAGCTCCTCGGTCAGAGTGTTCATGCCCGTGAGCTTGATCGCCGTCACGTCACGGTCATAGCCCGTCTCTTGCAGGTGGCGGGACAACTGCGCCAGCATGTCCGCGAACGCGTCCTGGTAGCGAGGATCCCAGGGCGGCGGCATCGAGACGTCCTGGCACGGCTCCTGACCGCCGTGGTACGTCATCTTAAAATCGAGGCGCCGCAGGCCCATGCCGAGCGGAGACGGCGCGAAAAGCCACTTCGGCGTACCTTTGCCCGCCGCGACCGCAAGCTCCACGGCCAAATGATGCGAGCGCGCTGCAGCGAACTGGCGGTCTATGGTCGTGAAGTCGTAGGTCTTGAGCGCGGGCGAAATCTCCGACCAGTCGACATGCACACCGACCCCGTCGACGCCCGGGACAGCAAGGGCCTTGTCGAAGTCTCCCTTCTTCACCGCCCAGGGGTAGGGCCACACGTAGATCCCGCGGGCGGCCGGGGCAGTGGCCGGAGCAGCGGCCAAGGCAACCGAGCCGAACCCCTGGAGCACCGGGCTGGCCGGTGACGCGGCGGTATTCGCGAAGTTGGAAAGGGGTTGAGAAGTCCACGTCGAGAGAGCCAGACTCATCGTCAGGCAACCAAGAGCCAGTGATTTCTTCATCCACACCCCCAATCATCGCCGTCGAGTCTAAGGGAGAGTGGACCATATTATCAAACGTCGGACATCCTTTGAGGGAAATCCGGTCGCACGACATCCGCACATGATTACAATGCAGTCGGCCTGCGGCGTGCATCGTGTTGTGCGCGACGCAATGCGACGTTCTTGCTGCTTGCGGCTGGCTGTGAGGCGGCGGATTCCACTGAAACGGTGTAGGGTTCACGAACCTACATGACCGCGAAGTCGCCTTCCCGCGGAAGTGTCGGCCAGCGACAGTTTCGGAGAGCGGCCTCCTCGGAAGCGCCTTCAAGTTAGTCACGCAACACCTGATGCGAAATCCCCATCCACCCGAGACCCGGCTCGGCGGAGCCGGAATTAACGTCGACGATCCCCGCCCGCAAGCGGGCGTTGGCAGGCTGAAGCCTGCCCCACCTTTTTGGCCACCTTTCCGGCGGGCCGCAGCCGCTGGTTGATATGATAAGCGAGGACCCTATGACCGCTGTTGCGGAACCCACTCCGAAGATGCGCGTGCCTTGGGCGGCGATCGGCTGGATTGCGGTGCCACTTCTGGTCTGCTACGCGCCGGTCCTGCACAGGCTAATCCTTCAGTGGTGGGGCGATCCCGACATGGGCCACGGGTTTTTCGTGCCTCTGGTTGCCGGGTACATCGTTTGGAGGCGGCGCGAGGAGCTGCTGGCGACCGAACCGCGACCCACCTGGTGGGGCCTGCTGCTGGTGGTCTGGGGCGGTTCGCAACTCCTCGTCGGTACGCTGGGCGTCGAGCTGTTCACGGCACGCACCGCGCTGGTGGTCACGCTGATCGGCGTGGTGTGGACGGTGGGCGGCGTGCCGGTGCTGCGGAAACTGGCGTTCCCTCTGTTCCTGCTGTTTTTCATGGTGCCGATTCCCACCGTGGTCTACAACAGCCTGACCTTCCCGCTGCAAATCCTGGCTACGCGCATGGCGGCGGCGGGGCTGCTCGGGATCGGCATTCCGGTGATGCGGGAAGGTAACGTTCTCGATCTGCCAAGCCAGCAGCTTTCCGTGGTGGAAGCGTGCAGCGGCATACGCTCGTTGCTCTCGCTGACGTTTCTCTCCCTGGTGTACGGCTATTTCTTCGAGAAGCGTGCCTGGCTGCGGGTGGTGTTGTTCCTGGCTACCATTCCGGTGGCGCTGATTGCCAACGCCGGGCGAGTGATGGTGACCGGGATTCTCTCCGAGATCCGCAGCGACCTGGCCGAAGGTTTTTTCCATGAATCGACCGGAATGGCGATTTTTCTTTCCGCCGGCGTGATCCTGTTCTTCTTCCATCGGATTATTCTTCTCGCGATCCGGCTCGGCGCGCGGCGCGCGGAGGCGCGGGCATGACGAAGAACCCGTACGTCCGCGTGGTGGCGTTCATCCTGCTGTTGGAAGCGCTGGCGTTCTATGCCTTTGCCTCGCGCGCGGAGACCACGCCACCGGTCGAGCCGCTGGTGCTGTTTCCCTCTGTGATCGGCGACTGGCTGATTGTCAGAGATTTTCCGCTGGATCCAGCGATATTGGAACTTCTCAAGGCGGACGACACGCTGAACCGGTTCTATGTGAACCAGACCACCAGGCAGGTCGCAGGCCTGTACATCGCTTACTTTCGAACGCAGCGCTACGGCCAGGCGCCGCACTCTCCGAAGAACTGCTTGCCGGGCGCCGGCTGGGAGCCCGTGAAGGAGGATTTCCTTTCCCTGCGCGTGGCGGATTGGGACGCGCCAATCACGGTGAACCGCTACGTGGTGCAGCATGGCGACGAAAAGAGCGTCACCCTGTACTGGTATCAGAGCCACAACCGGGTGATTGCCACCGAGTACGCAGCCAAGTTCTGGGCAGTGGCGGATTCGATTCGTTACCGGCGCAGCGATACGGCGCTGGTGAGAATCACTGTTCCCGTGGGATCGGCCGGCATCGACGCGGCGGAGCAGACTGGCGCCGCATTCGTGCAGGCCGTCTTCCCGGCGCTGCTGCACGAATTGCCGCTGTAGGTGGGGCATGCTTTAGCTTGCCCGTATTCTTCCTTTTGGCTCGATCCGGGAGGGTTCACGCGCGGGCGCTTGCTACAATCAAGTCATCCCCATGCCCACCCAGGCCCGCAGCAGTAGCGCGCGCAATTTCTTTTCGGCCTACGGCACACTCGCCAAGTGGCATCCGAATTACGAATTCCGGGCCGGCCAAGTGGAAATGGCGGAAGCCGTGGAAGCGGCGCTGGCCGGCAAGCGGCACCTGATTGTCGAGGCCGGCACGGGAACCGGCAAGACGCTCGCATACCTGGTGCCCGCGCTCGCCTCGGGCAAGCGCATCGTGGTTTCCACTGGGACCAAGAACCTGCAGGAGCAGCTCTTTTTCAAGGACGTCCCGTTCCTGCAGCAGCACTTCGAGCGGCCGCTCAAAGTTTGCTACATGAAGGGCCGCAATAATTATGCCTGCCGGCAGAAGATTTACGACAGCGAAAAGCAGGCCGTGTTCGCGGGTCTGGAAGAGGTAGCCGACTTCGAGATCATCCGCGAATGGGAAAAGACGACCGAGTTCGGCGACCGCGCGGAGATCAAGACACTGCCCGAGTCTTCCACCGCTTGGGCCAAGATGGATGCGCGTTCCGAGCTTTGCTCCGGTCAGAAGTGCCCGAACTTCTCCCGCTGCTTCCTCACCCTGATGCACCAGCGCGCGGCGGAGAGCGACATCGTCATCGTCAATCATCACCTGTTCTTCGCCGACCTGGCGCTACGCGACGATAACCGCGAAGGTGGCGTCCTGCCCGAATACCACGCGGTGGTTTTCGACGAGGCCCACGAGATCGAAGACGTGGCTGGGCAATACTTCGGCGTTACCCTCAGCAGCTACCGCTTTGAAGAGCTGCGCCGCGACATCGCCGTGGTCAGCCGCATGAAGAAGTTCGCGACGCCCGAGCTCGACCGAGTGCTGGAGCGCATGGGGCAGCTTGCCGAGCAGTTCTTCGCCCTGTTTCCGGAACAGGAACGGCGTGTCGCGTTTCAGGGCCGCGACGCCTTTCGCGATGCGAACGACGAAGTGTACAGCAACCTGATGGTTGTGCTGGAGCTGGTGGGCTCGCACTTGAAGCTGCTGCAGAATCCGCCGGAGGAGGTTATCCCGCTGGCGCGGCGCAATCAGGAACTGATGCTCGCCCTGCGCTTCATTCTCGAAGAGGACGACGAGCGGTACGTGTTCTGGGTGGAACGGCGCGGGCGCGGCTGCTTCCTGCAAGCCACGCCGATCGAGGTTTCCAGCATCCTCTCCGAGCGCCTGTTCGACCAGGTCGAAACCGTGGTGCTGACCTCAGCCACGCTGGCCGTTTCCGGAGGCTTCGAATACGTGCAGGGCCGCTTGGGCGTGAAGAATCCGCGCACGTTGATCGTCGCGGGGCATTTCGATTATCAAAAGCAGGCACTGCTCTATGTGGCGGAACATCTGCCCGAGCCGCGCAGTCCGGCGTTCACCAAGGCCGCCGCCGACGAGGTGGTCCGCATTCTGGAACATAGCCGCGGCCGCGCATTTGTGCTTTTCACGAGCCACCAGCAGATGCGCTTGGTGTATGACCGCGTGTCGCTGGAGATCGATTACCCGACGCTGCTGCAAGGCACCGGCCCGCGCACGGCGCTGCTCGAGGAGTTTCGCTCCACGCCGCACGCGGTGTTGTTCGCGACCTCGTCGTTCTGGCAGGGGGTGGATGTGCCGGGCAATCAATTGAGCTGTGTCATCATCGACAAACTCCCTTTCGCGGTGCCCAACGATCCGGTGGTGAACGCGCGCATTGAGGCGATTCGCGCGGGCGGTGGCAATCCGTTTTACGATTACCAGATTCCTCAGGCCGCTATCGCGCTGAAGCAGGGATTCGGCCGGTTGATCCGCAGTAAGTCGGACCGTGGCGTGCTCGTGCTTCTAGATAACCGCATCACCCAGAAGAGTTACGGCAAGGTGTTCCTGGACAGCCTGCCGGATTACAGCTTCACCACCAGCCTGGACGATGTAGAGGAGTTTTTCCATGTTTGAAGTCACCATTGAAGAGACTTTCTCCGCCGGCCACGCGCTGCGCAATTACAAAGGCAAGTGCGAAAACGTGCATGGGCACAATTACCGCTGCCAGGTGTCGCTGGCGGGCGAGGAGCTGAATGAGATCGGCCTGCTGGTGGATTTTGTCGAACTGAAGAAAGCGCTCCACGCGGTGATCGACCGCATGGATCATCAGTGGCTCAACGATTTTCCTCCGTTCGACAAGCTGAACCCCTCGGCCGAAAACATGGCCCGGTTCATCTACGAAGAAGTCGAGGCGGCACTGCCTTCTCTCTCCGGCGTAGACATCCAGTTCGTCAAGCTGTGGGAGACCGACACCTGCAGCGCCACATACCGGAAGGCGTGAAGCCCGGTTGGCAGGCGAGAGGACGGGTTGCCGCCTGAGAGCCGACCCTCCAGTCAAGATCTTTTCTACTGCTGTAGTGGAAATGGCCTCGCCAGGGTCTTAGTAGTATGTTCATGAGGATTGCGCTATTCTCCGTTCTCGCGGTCCCAATTCCGGCGCAGGTGCAGTTGCAGTTCCCCTCGGGTTTCGCCGGGCAAGGGGTAACTTACAGCAGTGTCCTTCCCATGCCAAGCGGTGACCTTTTGCTCGTTGGCACCCAAACGGCCACGTCGGTCTTTGGCACCGAGAGGCAGGCGATCGCACTCGCGGCACTCGGCACGGCTTCATTTCAGGACGGGAATCTCCCTGTCCTCGGCGGAAGCGGCGACGACCAGCCCTCCGCCGCCGCCATCGATCCGCAAGGGAATATCTGGATCGTTGGCTCCACAAACTCCGACGATTTCAATCTGGTCAACCCGATCGTGTCTCAGAAGGTGCCTTACCACACCGCCGCTTTCGTAATCGAGTTGGATCCTACCGGTACCCAACTTCTGTTCGCTACCTATCTGTGCGGCCACCAGTCGGCCTATCCCTATTCTTCCAGCGCCGATCAGATCGTTTTCGACGCCAGTGGCAATGCCTACGTCACCGGCGCAACCGATGAGTTGGATTTTCCGGTGACGGAGGGCGCATTCCAGACTAAGGGCGGCGGAGCGGACGGGATCGGCAACACGTTTTTCACTAGATTCATCGCCAAGATCTCGCCTGCGGGCAAGCTGATTTACAGCACGCTGCTGGGGGGCAGCTACGGCGATTGCTCCGGCGGCAGTTCCTGCATCCCAAATGAGTCCACCTACACCTCGGTGAACGGCCTGGCGGTGGATGCAAGTGGCAGCGTCACCGTTTCTGGCATCACCAATACGACCAATTTCCCGGTGACCACCGGCGCGCCGCAGAATAGCTGCGGCTGCGCCTACCCCTTTGCTTCCGGTTTTGTTACGCGACTGTCGCCCGACGGTTCCAAGCTCGTCTGGTCGACATACGTTAGCTTCCTGGGAGCCACTTTGTACCTTGGCATGGCCGAAGACTCCCAGGGAGACGTGAACCTGTTTGGCGAGTACGCATCGTACACCGGCACGTTGATGTCGCATGCCTCGATCTCGACTCCCGGGCTATTCGCTGCGAAGTTGAGCTCCGACGGAACCAAGCAGATCTATTCAACCGACCTGGGCCAGTCGCCGGACGCGACCGCTCACGGCATCACGCTGGATTCGGCAGGCAACGCGTATCTTACCGGGACAAGCTCTTCCGCGCAATTTCCGAGCATGCCCGCCGTTCCCAATCTCGGCGCCGACTTTGTGCTGCGGCTGGACGCATCCAGCTCGCAGCCGCAGTCTCTCGTTCGCCTCCCAACCGGTACCCTCAACGGCCCGCCAGTGTTCGATGCATCGGGGAACCTGCTGCTGGTTTCCGGCCAGATCGCGGTGTTGCAACTCCCCTCCGACTTCGCCGTGAGCGCGCCTGCGGTGGTCGGGTTCGGCAACGCGGCGTCGTTCGCTGTGAACCTCGGGTTGTACCCCGGGGCGCTGGTTTCCCTGTTCGGCTTCGACCTGGCACCTGTGGCCCAATCCGCGGTGCTCAACGCGTCGGGCAAGTTTCCAACCAGCTTGGGGGGAGTGCAGGTTGTGGTTAACGGTACCTCAGCGCCGTTGCTGTACGTGGGGCCGAATCAGATCAATCTGCAGGTTCCGTTTGAACTCGGCCAGTATTTTGGGAACACGCCGGTACCGATGCAGGTGATGCTGCCGTCGGGTACGCTGGCGATGCAGTTCGCGCAGTCGCAGTCGATGGGACTGTTTATGAGCGGCGGCGGGCCGTCGGCGGCCGCTCTGAATCAGGATCGGACGGTAAATTCCTTCGCCAACCCGGCACTTGCGGGATCGATCGTCACGCTATTCGGAACTGGGGTGTCCTGGCCGTCCGGCCTTACCGACGGTGCGCTTGCCGTCGGGGCCGCTCCCTTATCGCAAGTAGTCAACCAGCTTCAGGTAGTCGACGCCAGCGGTGTCGAGGCTAGCATTCTATATGCCGGGGCCGCTCCGGGGTTGATTGACGGTGTGTTTCAGTTGAACGTGCAGGTGCCAGTAGGGGAAACGAATCCTGTCTTCCTGACTTTGAAGTCCGGGGCGACTCCATCGGGGTCGAACATCGAGAGCAACCGGGTACGAATCTATATCCAATGAGTGTGCCCGTGTCGGCCATTCGCAGCGGGCCCGTTACCGTGGCGCACGCATTCGAGCGTGCCGCATCGAAACTCTTCTCGACGCCTGCGCCCCGGAGCGGCGGACGTCGGCACGAGTGTTGACGCGGCACGCACGAGCGCGTGCGCCACATATTCCCGCTACTCCTCCCGCAACACCGTGTTGGGGTCCAGGCGCGAAGCGCGGCGTGCGGGGATGTACGCCCCGGCAAGCGTCATCGCGAGCAGCCCCAGCGCCACCAAGGCCGCAATGCGCCAGTCGAGCACCGGCATCGACATACTGGTGGCCAGGCCGCGGCCCAACCAGAGGCCAAGCGGCAGCCCGAGCCCCGCACCACCAGCGCCGAGCAGCGCTCCGTGCTTCAGCACCATGCCCACCACGGCGGGCCGGCCCGCGCCCACCGCCATGCGAATGCCGATTTCGCGCCGCCGGCGCGCCACCGACCAGGACATCACGCCATAGATTCCCGACAGCGCCAGCGCCAGGCCCAGCAGCCCCATGCCGCCAATTAACCCGATAATTGCGTTAAAGACCTTGGTGGCACGGTCGCGAAACTGCTCCTCAATGCTGCGCAGTAGAATTACCGGCTGGTTCGAGTCGATGGACTTGGCGAGGTAGCGCAACGGCTGCGCCATGCTGGCGGAAGGCCCGGCCGTGGCGATCAGCAGGTTCATCTCGGTGCGAAAGTTCTGGGCGAATGGCAGGTAGAGAAAATCGAACTGCGGCTCGACCAGAGCGTTGTATTTGCTCGTCTTCGCCAAACCTATCACCTCGACCCAATCGCCTTTCGGGCCGCCCAATCGAAAACGCTTGCCTACGGGATTCTGGTTCGGCCAGTACTTCTCCGCAAGGTGTTGGTTGACGACTGCGACGCGAGGCGAACTCACCGTGTCGGTCTCGAGAAATTCCCGCCCCTGCAAGATCGGCACGTCCGCGGTGCGAAAGTACCCGTCGCCCACGATATTGTCGTTCACGTCGACCGAAGTGCTGTCCTTTGGCAGTTGATAGCCGTCCGGCACGATGGAGACCTCGTTCAATCCGTTCGCCAGCGGGACCAGTTCCGCCAGCGCCGCCGACCTTGCACCCGGCAATTGGCGGGCACCCTGCACCAGACGATCATAAAAACTGCGACCCTGCTCGTCGGTCGCGTGGACCAGTTGCGGGTTGAAGCTGGCCATCAGCATCTGGGAAGAGCGGAAGCCGGGAGGCGCAGAGAGCTCGTGCGACAAGCCGCGATACATCTGCGCCGTCAACACCAGCAGAAACATGCTTCCCGCGACCTGGGCGACCACCAGAGCGTTTCTACCCCAAAAATGCCGATGCGCCGAGGCTGTCCTGCCCCCGGCCTTCAGTGCGGTTGCGATATCGGCCCGGGTGGCCTTGATCGCCGGAATCAAACCGAAGAACAGGGCGCTGGCAAGCGCGGCGCCCAAGCTGTAAAGCAACACGCGCGTATCCATGCGCGCGTTGATCTCGAGCGGGATTTGTGCCGGTATTCGCCAATGCGAGAACTGGTCCACGAACAACTCCGCCAGCAGGACGCCGGCGGCGCCGGCAGCCACCGCGATCACCACGCTCTCTGCCAGCAACTGCCGCACCAGCCGCCAACGCCCCGCTCCGATGGCCAGCCGTACGGCAATTTCCCCGGAACGCGCCATTCCCCGGCTCAACGTCAGGTTCGCTACGTTGGCGCAGGCGATCAGCAACACCACGCCGGCCAGCACCAGTAGCATCCTCACCAGATTTGTGTCCCCACTCGATTGATCCTCGCGCGCCTGGAGTTCGGTGCGGATGACGGCGGACCAATCCCGATTGATGGCCGGATAAGCCTGCGCGAGGCCGTTCCCGATCACGCCTGCTTCCGCTGCGGCCTGCTCGGCGCTGACGCCCGGTGCCAGCCGCCCTTTCACCTGCAACTCGCGGTCGTCCCGGCTGACCAGCAGATTGCGATCGTTGTTCGACAGACGCGGCGCCATCATCAGCGGAACATAGAGGGAGGGACGAAAATACTGGTCCGTTCCGGTGAAACTCTCTGGAGCCACGCCGACGACGGCGAACTCGATGCCATCCAGCAGGATTTTTCGTCCCACGATGTCGGGTGCCGAGCCGAAGTCTTGCTGCCACAGGTCGTGGCTGATCACGGTTACTGCGTCGCGGCCCGGGACGGCGTCTTCCTCGCGCCGGAAAGCCCGGCCCAGTTGCGGCACGACCTCGAGCACATCGAAGAAGTTGCCGCTCACCAGCACGCCCGCCCGCATTTCGGGCAGCGCCTGCCTGTCGGCCGCAAACCCGAATGTGCCCAACCGGAATGCCGTCAGCCCGGAGAAGGCGCGTGTCTTCGAGCGGAAATCCACGTAATCCGGATATGACATCGAACCCGCTCCACGGCCGCGAAGCTGGGAACGCAGGTTCAGCACAGCCGATGGATGGGGCACTGGAACCGGCCGTAGCAACATTGCGTCCGCCATGCTGAACATGGCCGTGTTGGCGCCGATCCCCAAGGCGATCGAAAGCGCGGCCACCGCCGCATACGAGGGGTTGCGCCGGAGCGAGCGCAGGGCGAACCGAAAATCGCTGAACATACCGGCGGTAGGAGCACTTCGCGTGCCAGCGCCGATGCCGTTTAACTGGAATCACATGCCGGGACGCGGCCGCGCGGGGGGTGTTCGCTTCTGGGATACTCTCGTGCGGCGTCGGGACGGCACCGTCGCCTATTTCTTGTAATAGGCGGCGTTGCGTGCAGTGAAGTCAGCCCACTTTTCGGGCAGATCGTCGAGCGCAAAGATCGCCGACACGGGGCATACGGGTACGCAGGCGCCGCAGTCGATGCATTCCACCGGATCGATGTAGATCAACTCCGCTTCGGCGAAACCGGGTTCGTCTTTCTTCGGGTGGATGCAATCGACCGGACAAGCGTCGACGCAGGCGGTGTCTTTCGTTCCGATGCAAGGTTCTGCGATTACGTAAGCCATTTTGGTTTCCCCAGGTTCCTTAATTGATACCACAGCCGGCGCGGGGAAACAATCGGCCGCTTGCCAACCGGCGAGTTCCGGCCTCAAACTGTAGGAGATGCCAGCTAAAGTGCGAAAGGCCGTTTTCCCGGCGGCGGGTCTCGGTACCCGATTCCTCCCGGCTACCAAGGCGCAGCCTAAGGAGATGCTCCCGATCGTCGATAAGCCGATCATTCAATATGGCGTGGAGGAGGCTATCCACTCCGGGATTCAGAACATCATCATCGTGACCGGTCGCGGCAAGACTGCCATCGAAGATCATTTTGACGTCAGCTTCGAGCTCGAATACCTGCTGGAGAGCCGGGGGAAGAAAGAGCTGCTGGCGATTGTGCGGGGCATTTCCGACATGATCAATGTGTCGTACACACGCCAGAAGGAGGCGCTGGGGCTGGGGCACGCCGTTCTGCGCGCCCAGGAGTTGGTGGGCGACGAGGCGTTCGCGGTGGTGTTGGCCGACGATCTGATCGATGCCGAAACGCCATGCCTGCGCCAGTTGTTGGACGTTTACGAGTTCTTTAACGCACCGGTGTTGGCGGTGATGGAGGTGCCGCGCGACCAGATCTCGGCGTATGGCGTGATCGATGCCGAGCCAGTCAGCCACAACGGATCGAGCGATCGTGTCTATCGCATCCGCGATCTGGTGGAGAAACCGAAGGCGACCGACGCGCCCTCCAATCTGGCGATCATCGGCCGCTACGTGCTCACGCCGGAGATCTTCGGCTGCGTGCAGGCGATCGACCCTGGCGCTGGCAGCGAGATCCAGTTGACCGACGCGCTGCGGCATTTGCTGCGCAGCCGGCCCATCTATGCCTACCGGTTCGAGGGCAAACGCTGCGACGCGGGCGACAAATTGGGATTCCTCAAGGCCACCGTGGAATATGCCCTCCGCCGGCACGACCTGGGAGAGCCGTTTCGAGAGTACCTGAAGGGCCTGAAACTGTAGGGGCCGGGCATTCCCGGCCCGGCGGTGGGCGGTTTCCGGTTGGCGCGTAATCCGCGTGCAGAGATCCTAAAATGAGACTATGGTGAACAAAGGCGTTTTTACGCGCACCGATCCCGATCTAGTTTCAGTGCTCGGACAGCTCCGGCTTCGGGAGCCTATCTTCCACACACGGGAATTCGGCTCGACGCGTGCCGATTTCGAAAAAGCCACGGCGCCCGAGTATTGGGAGACGAGCGCTTCAGGCCGCCGGTACAGCCGCGATTTTATCCTCTCGGGGTTGGAGCAACATCCACCTGTCGACGCAGCTGCCGCAGGCTGGCAATGTTACGACCACGCCCTTCGCCGGCTCGGCCCGGGCACCTACCTTCTCACCTACACTCTGCGCCAGGTTGAGCGCGTCACTCGTCGCGCCACCATTTGGCAGAGTACCTCTGAGGGCTGGCGCACTCTCTATCATCAGGGCACAACAGTCTCCGCCGAGGAGGACGACACGTTCCCCGCCAGTTGGCTTGAGGTCCCTCCTTGGTTTCAGAAGCAATAGAGGGGAGTATTCTTCGACGTCCGGTTCGTCGGCCACGTCGGAAACTGAACCATAATCCGCCTGCCCGTGTGGAGGACTCCCGAGCTATCTTGCCGAGAAGCTGTAGACGGTAGTCGTGTGGTAGGTGGCCCCCGGCTTCAACTCGGTGGAGGGAAACGCGGGCTTGTTCGGCGAATCCGGGTAGTGCTGCGTCTCCATGCAGAATCCGCCGCGATGCGGGTACACCTTGCCGCCCTTGCCAGGAAGCTTGCCGTCCAGAAAGTTACCGGTGTAGAACTGGAGTGCCGGCTCGGTGGTCCAAACCTGCATCACGCGGCCGGTCTTCGGCTCGTACACTTCGGCTGCCTTGGTCAGCGTGGCGGCATTCTTATCGAGTATCCAGTTGTGGTCGTAGCCCATGCCGAACTTGATCTGCTGGTCGTCGCTTCCAATGCTTGCGCCGATGTCGGTGGACTTGGTGAAATCGAACGGCGTACCTTTCACGGCCCGCAGCTCGCCGGTAGGAATCAGCGTGGCGTCGACCGGCGTGAAGCGGCTGGCGTCGAGCATCACCTGATGGTCGAGGATGTCGCCCTCGCCGGCGCCCTTCAGGTTGAAGTAGGCGTGGTTGGTGAGGTTGACGACGGTAGGCTTGTCGGTGGTGGCTGTGTAATCGATCTTCAGCTCGTTCTTGTTCGTCAGCGTGTAAACCACTTTGGTAGTCAAGGTGCCGGGGAAGCCTTCCTCGCCGTCCTTGCTGACGTAGTTGAACTCGATGGCTGGCCCTTCCGCGGAGGCCACTTCGCGCGCCTGCCACACCTGCTTGCCGAAGCCGTGCGAGCCACCGTGCAGCGTGTTGGGGCCGTCGTTGGCGGGCAACTTGTAGGTCTTGCCCTCAAGCGCGAATTTCGCGCCGCCGATGCGGTTGCCGTAGCGGCCGATCAGTGCGCCGAACCAGGCGGTCTGGGCGCGGTAACCGTCCAGCGTGTCCATTCCCAGCACCACGTCGGCATACGCGCCGTGGCGGTCGGGCGCCGTCAGCGAACGTAGCGCGCCGCCGTAAGTGATCAACCCGGCTTCCATGCCGTTGGCGTTGGTGAGCACGTATAAGTCGACCGGAGTGCCGTCCGGCATTTTTCCGTATGATTGCTTTTTCACTTGGGACTTTCCTTTCTTAACGGGCGCCTGGGCAAAACAGGCGCAGGCCAGTAGTGCCGCGCACGCGGCGGCGATCGGGCGATGTAGCATCATGCCCTCCATAGTACGCGATTGTACAAGCGCTGGGGCTTGCCGCCCCCCCCGGAAGGCCCACGGGAAGCGGGCAAATCAACTGTGTTACTCTGAAACTTCCACGTGTGCCAGCGCGCGTCAGCGAAGCTCTTGTTCTGCGCACCTACCCGCTCCAGGAGGCGGACCTAGTAGTCAGCTTTCTTACGCGGGATCAGGGGAAATTGCGCGGCGTAGCCAAGCGGGCACGACGCCCGAAGAATCCGTTCGGGGCCGGCCTGGAACGGCTGTCATACGTGCGGATGGCGTATTTCCAGCGCGAAACGCGTGAATTGGTCAGCCTGGACGGGTGCGAATTGATCCGCTCGCATTTCGGGTTGGCGTCGGACTACTGGGCCGGCGTGGCGCTGGGTTACTTCGCGGAGGTGACCGAACAGATGTTACCCGACGCGGAGCCGAATGAGAGGTTTTTCCGCCTTCTGCTGACTGTGCTGGAGTACTTGCGAACCGCCGCTGGGAAAGGTGCGTGGCGGGCCGTCACCTATTTTTCGCTGTGGGCGGTTCGCCTTTCCGGATGGCTGCCGGAATTGCACGTTTGCCTGAGCTGCGGCAGCCTATTGGACGATTCCGACGCTCCCGAGCGCGCGTTTTACAGCCGCGGCAGGGAGGGGCTGATTTGCGGCCACTGCCGGGAAGCGCTGGGCGGCGGCTTCAGCCGGGAGTTGAGTGTGGAATCCAGAGCCATCGCCGCTGAAATGTTGCGTACACCGGTGGCGCAGCTTTCCGGGCCGGCTTGGACCCAGGCCACCGCGGCGGACCTGCGCCGCTTCCTGGTGGAACAGATTGAATCGCACGTGGAGCGCCGGCTGGTAACGGCGCCGTTATTGGAGAGCGCAACATAGGAGCCGGGCGCGCCCGTTGCAAGGTATACCGATGTCATCGTTCCAAGAAATCATCTTCAAACTGAAACAATACTGGGCGGAACGCGGCTGTATCATTCAGGAGCCGTACGACGTGGAAGTGGGTGCAGGAACCATGTGCCCGGAGACTTTTCTGCGCGTGCTCGGCACAGATCCGTACCGTGTGGCTTATGTGCAGCCCAGCCGTCGCCCGGCGGATGGCCGCTATGGCGACAACCCCAACCGCCTGTTCAAGCACTCGCAGCTCCAGGTGATTCTCAAGCCGTCGCCCAACGACGTGATCGAGCAGTATCTGGCGAGCCTGGAAGCCATCGGCATCGATCTCCGCAAGCACGACATCAAGTTCGAAGAGGACAATTGGGAATCGCCCACGCTGGGCGCTTGGGGCATCGGCTGGCAGGTGATGCTGGACGGCCTCGAGATCACCCAATTCACCTACTTCCAGCAGTGCGGCGGCATCGATCTCGATCTGGTTCCCGCCGAGCTGACCTACGGCCTGGAGCGGCTCACCGCGTTCCTCCAGGTACGAGACAGCGTTTATGACATCGAGTGGGCCAAGGGCTTTTCTTACGGCGACGTGCGCTATCGGGACGAGTTGCAGTATTCGGTTTACAATTTCGAGATGGCGGACATCGCCATGCTCTGGAAGCTGTTCGAACTGCACGAGGGCGAAGCGGCGCGCCTGCTGAAGCTTTACAATCCCAAGGCCGCGGACAAGGGCCGCTTCCCGTTGCTTCCGGCATACGACCAGGTGCTGAAGTGCTCGAACATCTTTAACACCCTCGATGCGCGCGGCGCCATTAGCGTCACCGAGCGCGTGGGCGTGATTCAGCGCGTTCGCAAGCTCGCGGTGGGCGTGGCGCATGCCTGGGCGGATCAACGGCAGCCGGTTGTGGCGGAGGTGGCGCAGTGAGTGCCCTGCTCCCCTTCCTGCTGGAAATCGGCACCGAGGAAATTCCAGATTGGATGATACCGGCGGCACTGGAAAGCTTGCGTGTGCTGTTCGAGAAGTTGGACATTGCGCACGATTCCGTAACGCTGGACGCGACGCCGCGCCGCCTGGTGCTCCGCGCCGACGGTTTGCCGGCGCGCCAGGCCGACAGCGAAGAGCGTGTGCTCGGTCCCGCCAAATCGGCCAAACAGCAGGCCGTGGCCGGCTTCGCCCGTAAGCACGGCGTGGCGCCCGAAGCGCTCACGGTGGAATCAACGCCCAAGGGCGATTACTACACGTTTGTCAGAACCGTGACGGGCCGCGCCACGCGCGATATCCTCGCGGAGTCGCTCGGCGGCATCATTCTGCAAATTGGTTTTCCCAAGACCATGTACTGGACCGGCAAGGGTGGCCCGCGCTTCATCCGGCCCATCCGCTGGATCGTGGCGCTGCTGGGCGATGAGGTTGTGCCGTTCGAAATCGCCAGTGTACGCTCCGGCGCGATAACGTCCGGCCATCGGCGGCTGGGCGCGCACGCGATCGCCGTCACCATTGCCGACTATGAGCAGCGGCTGCGCGAGAACCACGTGATACTTTCGGCCGAAGAGCGCCGCAACAAGATCCGCAAGGAACTGGCTGGCGTGCGCGTCAAGCCCGATCCCGCGCTGTTGGAGACGCTGGTCTACCTCACCGAGTATCCGACGCCAATCGTGGGCAGCTTCGATACCGAGTTCCTCGCGCTGCCCGAAGAAGTTCTGGTTACCGTGATGCGCCATCACCAGAAATATTTTTCGGTGGAGGACGAGCACGGCAAGCTAGCGCCGCAGTTCGTCGCGGTGATGAATATCCCTTCCGATCCGGATGGCTTCGTACGCCGCGGCAATGAGCGCGTGCTGCGCGCACGGTTTAACGATGCGCGCTTCTTCTGGGAGACCGATCAGAAGAAACCGCTTGCCGCGCGCGTGCCCGATCTGGCGCATGTTACTTTTCAGGCTAAGTTGGGCTCCTATCTCGAAAAAACCGAGCGAGCGAAAGCATTAGTGGCTACACTCGGCGGCGACGCGAATGCGGTGCGCGCCGCGGAGCTGGCTAAGTGCGATCTCACCACCGAACTGGTCAAGGAATTTACCGAGCTGCAAGGCGTGGTCGGCGGCCTCTACGCGCGCGCGCAGGGCGAGCCGGAGCCAGTCTGGCAGGCGATTTACGATCACTACAAACCGGAGAGCATGGAAGATGCGATCCCGCGCAACCGCACGGGTCAAATCGTGGCGCTGGCCGACAAGCTCGACACGCTGCGCGGCTGCTTCGGCGTTGGCCTGATCCCCACCGGTTCGCGCGATCCATTCGCGTTGAGGCGCGCGGCGCAAGGCGTGGTGAAGATCCTGGTGGAAGGCAAGATCGACCTCGATCTAGCGCCCTTGGTGAACGACGGGACGGACGGAGCGAAGGCGCTCGCGGAGTTTTTGCAGGATCGCATTCGATATTATTTCAAGGATGTTCGCGGCTTCCTGTACGACGAAGTCAACGCGGCGATAGCCGCCGGCTGGAGTAACCTGGCAGATCTGGAAGCGCGGTTGATTCGCATCCGGAATCTGCGCTCGTCGCCGGATTTCGAGCCGCTCGCGGCAAGTTTCAAGCGCATCCGTAATATTCTCGACCAGCAGAAGTTCGCGGGCGCAAGCGCCGTGGCGATCGATCCGAAGTTGTTGCAGGACGGGCCGGAGCGCGACCTATACGACGAATACCGGCGCATTGCAGGCCAGCCGATCGAATCGGTGGTTTCGCGACTGCGGCCGAAAGTCGATCTGTTTTTCGACAAGGTGTTAGTAAATGCGCCGGAGGACGATATTCGGCGCAATCGCTTGATGTTACTCGGCACGCTATTATTGGAGTTTTCCAACATAGCGGACTTTTCGGAAATTGTAACTACAGCATAGGAGCTAAAGCATGAAGAAGTATGTCTATTCGTTCGGCAACGGAACCGCCGACGGTGACGGAAAGATGAAAGATATCCTCGGTGGAAAGGGCGCCGGGCTGGCGGAAATGTCGCGGGCGAAACTGCCCGTGCCTCCAGGGTTCACCATTTCCACGGAAGTCTGTAATATCTACTTCCATAACAACAACAGCGTGCCGCCGGAAATCGACGCGCAGATGATGGAGGCCCTGAAAACGCTCGAGGAGCGCATGGGTCAGAAGCTCGGCGACGTCGCCAACCCGCTGCTGGTCAGCGTGCGCTCGGGCGCCAAGTTCTCCATGCCGGGTATGATGGACACCATCCTCAACCTGGGGCTGAACGACGAGACAGTGAAGGCGCTAGAAGCCAAGGCCAACAACGCCCGCTTCGCGTACGATTGCTATCGCCGCTTCATCCAGATGTACGGCAACGTGGTGCTGGAGATCCCCAAGGACGAGTTCGAGGCGATCTTCGACGGCCAGAAGAAAAAGGCCAAGGCCAAGCTGGACACCGAGCTCACCGCCCAGGGCCTGCTGGAAGTGATCGCCGGATATCAGAAGCTGGTTCTGAAGAAGACCGGCAAGCCGTTTCCGCAAGACGCACTGGAGCAACTCGCCGGCGCGCGCAACGCCGTTTTCCGCTCCTGGTTCAACGAGCGCGCCAAGCATTACCGCCAGATGAACCAGATTCCCGACGACCTGGGCACGGCCGTCAACGTGCAAGCCATGGTGTTCGGTAACCTGGGCGAAACTTCCGCCACCGGGGTCGGCTTCACCCGCAACCCGGCCACTGGCGAGAAGGTTTTCTACGGCGAATTCCTGGAGAACGCGCAGGGCGAAGACGTGGTGTCCGGCGTTCGCACGCCGCACCCGATTGCCGAGCTCGAGAAGTGGAACGCGGCCGTCTACCAGCAGCTTCGCGACATCACCACGATGCTCGAAAAGCACTACCACGACATTCAGGATTTCGAGTATACGATTCAGGACGGCAAGCTCTACATGTTGCAAACCCGCAACGGTAAGCGAACCGGCCCGGCAGCCGTCCGCATCGCGGTCGAAATGGTGCAGGAAGGCCTGATCGACAAGAAGGAAGCCATCCTGCGCGTGGAGCCGCAGCAGCTCGACCAGCTTCTGCACCCCGTGCTCGATCCGGCATCGAAGAAATCGCTCACCAAGCTCGCCGTCGGCCTGCCGGCATCGCCCGGCGCTTCGGTCGGCACCATCGTCTTCACCGCCGATGAGGCTGTGATCCAGTCCAAGAAGGCGCCCGTGGTTCTGGTCCGCAAGGAAACCGTGCCTGACGACATTCACGGCATGGAAGTGGCTAAGGGCATTTTGACCGCGCGCGGCGGTATGACTAGCCACGCGGCGGTGGTTTGCCGCGGTATGGGCACGCCCTGCGTGGCGGGCGCCGAATCCATCACCGTCGACGAGCACAAGAAGCAAGTGTCGGTCACGGTCGGCGGGAAAGTGGTCACGCTGAAGGAAGGTGACTGGCTGTCGCTCGACGGTTCCACCGGCGAAGTGTTCGCAGGCAAGGCGAACACGCTCGATGCCGATCCGTCTTCCGGCGTTCTTGCCAGCTTCATGGGTTGGGCCGACGAATTCCGCGGCAAGTTCGGCGTGCGTGCCAATGCGGATATTCCGCGCGATGCCAAGGCCGCCCGTAAGTTCGGCGCGCAGGGTATCGGCCTGTGCCGCACTGAGCATATGTTCTTCGCCGAGGACCGCATCGAACACATGCAGGCCATGATCCTGGCCCCCGACGAAAAATCCCGCCGCAAGGCGCTGGCCAAGCTGCTGCCGTTCCAGCGGAGGGATTTTGCAGGGCTGTTCGAAGCCATGGACGGTTTCCCGGTGGTGATCCGCACCCTCGATCCGCCGCTGCATGAGTTCCTGCCCAAGCGCGAAGAGCTGATGGTGGACGTCGCTATACTGCCTTACGCGGATCTCAAGAAGAAGAAGGAACTGGTCGCGACGTACCAGCGTTTCGGCGCCGAAGTGAAGACCCTTAAGACGGTGCTCACCGCGCTGCTACACCGCGTGGAAGAGCTGCATGAGTTCAACCCCATGCTGGGCCTCCGCGGCTGCCGCCTGGGCATCCTCTATCCGGAGATCACCGAGATGCAGGCGCGCGCCATTTTCGAAGCCGCCGTTCAGGTGGCTAAGAAGGGCGTGAAGGTAATTCCCGAAGTCATGATTCCGCTGATTGGCGGCGTCAAGGAACTGCAAGACCAGAAGAAGATCGTGGTGGCCGTGGCCGACGAAGTTCTCGGCAAGGCCGGCATGAAGGACCTGAAGTATATGGTCGGCACCATGATCGAAATTCCGCGCGCCGCGCTTACCGCCGACTTGGTTGCCAAGGAAGCCGAGTTCTTCAGCTTCGGCACCAACGATCTCACGCAGACCACCATGGGACTTTCGCGCGACGACTATACGAAGTTCCAGCAGGAATACAAAGACAAGAAAATCTTCGCCGCAGACCCGTTCGCCGTCCTCGATCAGGAAGGCGTCGGCAAGCTGGTGAAGATGGCGGTCGAACTCGGCCGTAAGACGCGCCCCGATCTGGAAATTGGCATCTGCGGCGAGCACGGCGGCGAGCCGAGCTCGGTGCAGTTCTGCTACCGGATTGGCATGAACTACGTGTCCTGCTCCCCGTACCGCGTACCGATCGCCCGCCTGGCAGCGGCGCAAGCCGCGATCTCGGGCGATAAGTCCGAGTCTCAACGCACCGCGTAGTCCTTCCTCAAAGCGTGGGCATGGTGACAGATGCCATGTCCACGCTTCCTTCAACCGAGAACTGTCTTGGTTCGTTTCGTTTCCCCTGGCCCAGTCTCTGTCTGGCATTGGTACAATTGCTTAGGAATGGAACTCGCCATCCAAATCCGAATTGAGGAGTTGCCGGAAGGGGTCTATCTGGCTAGCTCAGACGAAATGCCCGGTCTGGTTGCGCAGGGACGCACGGTTACGGAAGCCCTCGATATCGCGCGCGATGTCGCTCGCAGGCTCATCGAAGCGGCTCACCAAGCCTCGGGACTAGGAACTATTCCTGAACTGAGGCGGAAGTAAGGCGGCGGACCAACCAGCCGACAAGGAACAAAGCCAAACCGACACAAAAGACGGGAAGCGCCGGCAGCTCCGACGACTTATCTACGTCCTTGGCTATGTAGAGGAGGGGCCCAAGAAGGAGCGACCCGGCACCAAAGTCCTGGACAAGTTGTCCGAGCAGGCACGAGACTGGCGGGAGCGCCTTGCGGCTGGCTGGGTCGGAGAGCTGGGCGAGATCCATTGGCGTCAAACCGAGTCCCTCTGACGTCCGCCTGAAAAGGAATATGGCTTTCAGGAGTAGTGCAAGGCTGCCGAGGCCACACACGGAAGGAACCACCGCCAACCTGTTGTCGGAAGGTGCGAATATCCAGTAGCAGAGGGCAACCGTGCCGAGAGCCAAGTAGATCGCACCCCGCTTTGGATGGTATTCCAGGTCGCCAGCGAGGCTCTCCAAGATGGATTCGCGAAAGGTCATGCGAACGTCTACCCCAAGAGATCCTTATTGCGTCACTGGAGAGTCATCGCGGCCGCCTAACCCCCGGCGCCGCTGCACCATGCGCGACAGCCAGTGGCCAACGTCATCGCTCTACTTCCCTTCCACCGCCGCGATCCTGGCATTCGCCAGGGCTACGGCTTCGAGCGCCGCTATCGAAGCATCGCCCGTGGTGGCGGCGTACATCTCTTTCTGGGCACGGTCCAGGTCGGTGCGGGCGCGCGCGATATCGATGTCTTCGGCGCGCTCGGCTAAGTTGGCTAGCACGCGGACTTGGCCGGGAAGCACTTCCACTATGCCGCCTTGCACGGCGAGATAGCGGCGCGCGCCGCCGCCCGCGTAACTCAAAGCGCCGGCGCCGAGCAGGCTAAACAGCGGGGCATGCCCGGGGAGAATGCCCAGGTAACCGTCCAGGCCGGGCACTTGCACGTCGGTTACCTGCGCGTTCACCATCGCGCGCTCGGGAGTGGCCACTTCGAGTTGGATCGCTTCCGCCATCTCAGGCCTTCTTCAGTTCTTCGGCGCGTTCCAAAACCTCTTCGATGGACCCTTGCATGTAGAACGCCTGCTCGGGCACGTCGTCGTGCTTGCCCTCGGCGATTTGGCGGAAGCCTTTCACCGTATCTTCCAGTTTCACGTACTTACCCTTGATGCCGGTAAACTGCTCGGCAACGTGGAAGGGCTGCGAGAAGAAGCGCTGGATCTTGCGGGCGCGGGCGACGGTGAGCTTGTCTTCGTCGGATAACTCATCGATACCAAGAATGGCGATGATGTCCTGCAGGTCTTTGTAGCGTTGCAGAATCCCCTTCACCATCTGCGCGCACGAATAATGATCGTTGCCGATAATGATGGGATCGAGGATGCGCGATGTGGAAGCTAGCGGATCGACCGCCGGATAAATACCCAGCGCGGCGATGTCGCGCGACAAGTTCGTGGTGGCGTCCAAGTGCGCGAACGCGGTGGCGGGAGCCGGATCCGTGTAATCGTCGGCTGGCACATAGATAGCCTGCACCGACGTGATGGAACCCTTCTTAGTGGAAGTGATGCGCTCCTGTAACTCGCCCATTTCCGTAGCTAAGTTGGGTTGATAGCCGACGGCCGACGGCATGCGGCCGAGCAGCGCCGATACTTCAGAACCCGCCTGCGTGAAACGGAATATGTTGTCGATGAAGAGCAGCACGTCCTGCCCTTCCTGATCGCGGAAGTATTCGGCCACGGTCAGCCCGGTAAGACCGACGCGCAGGCGCGCTCCGGGTGGCTCGGTCATTTGACCGTAGATCATCGCGCATTTCGACTTCTTATAATCCTTAGGATCGATGACGCCGGATTCCTGCATCTCGAGCCACAGGTCGTTGCCTTCGCGCGTGCGCTCGCCCACACCGGCAAACACCGAAACACCACCATGCTTCTGGGCGATGTTGTTGATCAGCTCCATGATGATGACGGTCTTGCCGACGCCCGCGCCGCCGAAAAGGCCGATTTTGCCGCCGCGCAAATAGGGCTCGAGCAGGTCGATCACTTTGATGCCGGTCTCGAACATCTCCAGGCGTGTCGATTGATCTTCAAACGACGGCGATGGCCGATGGATGGGGAAATGCGTCTTGGCATTCACCGGGCCCATTTCGTCCACCGGCTCACCGATCACATTGAGAATGCGCCCCAGCGTTTCCGGGCCAACCGGCACTTCCACCGGGTGGCCCAGGCTGATGGCCTGCATGCCGCGCACCAGGCCTTCGGTGGGCTGCAAGGCCACTGTGCGCACGCGGCCTTCACCGATGTGCTGCTCCACCTCGCAGATGATATCGATGGGCTGCGGCGCGTCGAATCCTTCGCTGGTGATGCGAATGGCGGTGTAGATGAGGGGGATCTGCCCCTCGGGGAATTCGCAGTCCACCGCCGGTCCAGCCACTTGAACTACTTTCCCAATGATGATTCCGTCGCTTGCCATAACTTCCTTTTAACCCGATGCCGCGGCGCCGCTGACCACCTCGATGATTTCCTTGGTGATGCTGGCTTGGCGCACGCGATTCAAGAACAGTGTCAACTTGTCGATCATTTCGCCCGCGTTCGAAGTGGCCGCCTCCATGGCGGTCATGCGCGCGGCGTGTTCGGCGGCTGAAGACTCGATCAGCGCGTGGAAGAACTCCATCTCCACGTAGCGCGGCAGCAGCGCGTCCAGCATTTGGGCGGCCGGCTGCTCAAAGACGTAATTCATCGCGCCCTCCCCAGCCGGTATTTCCACGGGCAGCACGCGCGACACGGTGAGCTTCTGCGTGGCCACGCTCTTAAACTCGTTGTAGATGACGTAAACCGCGTCGATTTCCGCGCGGCGGTACAGGTCCATCACCCGGCGCGCAATGGCGGCCGTGTCCGCGTACGATGGCTTGTTCGCCAAGCCGATCGAATCGCCAGTGATCGCAGCGCGGCGTTTCCGGAAGAAATCGCGGCCCTTGCGGCCAATCAGCTCCAGCTTGACGGACGCGCCGGGATGCTCGTGAATGAAATGCTGCGCGCCCTTAATTAAGTTGGTATTGAAAGCGCCGGCGAGCCCCTTGTCCGCGGTGATAATCACCAGCAGGACGTTGTGCTCTTCGCGCCGGGCGAGCAGCTCATTCTCGCCGGCCACATCGTCCAGAGCCGCGGCTGCGGCTAAGTTCGCCAGCACGCTTCGCAACATGCCGCCGTACGGGCGCGATTGGATGACGCGATCCTGCGCGCGGCGCAGCTTGGCCGCCGAGACCATCTTCATGGCCTTGGTGATCTGCTGCGTGTTCTTAACCGAGCGGATGCGCCGCCGGATGTCGATCAGGTTAGGCATGCGCCGGTTCCGCGGTCTTCAAATCGGCCACAAACCGCGCCTTGAATTCTTCCACTGCGCCCTTGAGCTTGGCGCGCAGCTCGTCGTCCAGCACCTTCTTGGTGCGGATTTCGTTCCACAGCCCAGGGCGGGCGTTTTCGATGAAGCGGTACAGTTCGTCCTCGAACTTGCGGCACTGCTCCACTGGGATATCGTCCAGGTAGCCCTGCGTACCGGCAAATATAATTGCGATCTGCTTCTCCACAGGCAGCGGCTGGTATTGGTTCTGTTTGAGAATTTCCACCAGATGCTTGCCGCGGTTGAGCTGTGCCAGCGACGCTTTATCCAAATCGCTGCCAAACTGCGCGAACGCCGCCAGGTCCCTGTACTGCGCCAGGTCCAGGCGCATGCTGCCGGCGATCTGCTTCATCGCCTTGATCTGCGCGTTACCGCCCACGCGGCTGACCGAAATGCCCACGTTGATGGCCGGCCGCACGTTGGAGTTAAACAGATCGGCTTCCAGGAAAATCTGGCCATCGGTGATGGAAATCACGTTGGTTGGAATGTATGCGGACACGTCGCCGGCCTGCGTTTCGATAAACGGCAGCGCGGTCAGCGAGCCGCCGCCCTGCTTGGCGCTCAACTTGGCGGCGCGCTCGAGCAGGCGGCTGTGCAGATAGAAAACGTCGCCCGGATAGGCTTCGCGCCCCGGCGGCCGCCGCAGCAGCAGCGAGATTTCGCGATACGCGGCGGCGTGCTTGGAAAGATCGTCGTAAATGCATAGTGCGTGGCGTCCGCCGTCGCGGAAAAACTCGCCCATCGCGCAGCCGGAAAACGGCGCGATGTACTGCATCGGAGCCGGGTCCGACGCGGTTGCCGCCACCACGATCGTGTAGTCCATGGCGCCGGCATCCTGCAGCGTCTTCACCACCTGCGCCACCGTCGAGCGCTTCTGGCCGATCGCGACATAGATGCAAATCATGTCGCCGCCCTTTTGGTTGATAATGGTGTCGAGCGCGATGGCCGTCTTGCCGGTCTGCCGGTCGCCGATGATCAACTCGCGCTGTCCGCGGCCGATCGGGATCATGGCGTCGATGGCCTTGATGCCCGTTTGCATCGGCTCTTTCACCGGTTGCCGCGCCACCACGCCGGGCGCCAGGCGCTCCACCGGGTTGAACTGCGTGGTGTTGAGGGGGCCCTTATCGTCGATGGGATGGCCGAGCGCATCCACCACACGGCCGATTAGCGCGTCGCCCACCGGCACCGACATGATGCGCCGCGTACGCCGCACCTCGTCGCCTTCCTTGATCTCCGTGTAGTCGCCCAGCAGCACCGAACCCACCTGGTCTTCTTCCAGGTTCATGGCGATGCCCGCCACATCGTGGGGGAATTCGATCAGCTCGCCCGCCATCACCTTTTCTAGGCCGTGGATTCGGGCGATGCCGTCGCCCACCGAAATCACCGAGCCGACCTCGGAGACGTCAATCGCCTTTTCGTAGTGCTCAATCTCCTGGCGGAGAATGCTGGTAATCTCGTCCGCTCGAATCTGCGCCATATTCTTTTCCGTTACGATGAACTTTCCGCGTTGAGCCGTCGCTTCAGCACCTGCAACTGGCCGCGCACCGAGCCGTCATACACCGTGGAGCCGATGCGCGCGACCACGCCGCCGATCAGCGACGGGTCCACCGCGAACTGCGCGCGCAGCCGCTTATCGCTGGCCTTCTCGAGTGCCGCCGTGAGCGCCGCGCGCTGATCCTCGGATAATTCGCTCGCCGACGCAACCTGCGCGCGGGCGAACCCCAGACGCTCATCGAGGATCTGCTCGAAGGCGTTGACCACGTCGCTAAACGCCGCGATCCGCCGATGATCGATCAGCACAAATAGAAAATTACGCGTGATGCCAGACAGCTTGAGTATGTCCGCCACGCGGCCGATCACCGCTCGCTTGCGGGCGGGCGGTACGGCCGGCGTGATGAGCGCGTTGCGCAGTTCGCGTGAGGCCAGCGCGCTTTCGAAGGAACGCAGCTCGGCCACCGCCTCCTGCGGCGCGAGCGCGGAGCTAACAGCCGTCACCACATCGGCGAGGGCGTTCGAGTATCGCGTGGCTACTGCGGAAACAGGCATGGTGGCTCAGTTCTTACCGGCGGGAGGTTGCAGGTCGCGCACAAAGCTCCCTACCAGGCGGTCCTCGGTGCCTGCGTCCATGCGGGCGCGCACTTTCTGTTCCGCCAAATCCACCGCCAGTTGCGCTGCGTAGCGCTGCAAGTCGAGGCGCGCCGTTTTTTGCGCCGCCCGGATTTCCTGCTCGCCGTTGGCCCCGATCTTGGCGATTTCAGCGGCGGTTTGCTGCGCGTAGCGCTCGATTTCGGAGGCCGCTTCCTTCTGCGATTCGGCGCGCAGAGCGGCTATATCCGTGTCCAAGCTGGCCAGCCGGCGATCCACCTCGGCGGCGCGCGCTTCGGCGTCCTTCGCAACGCGCTCCGATTCCACCAGGTCCTTGCCGATCCCCGCCGCGCGCGCCGCGTAAAAGGGGCCGGCGTGTTTTCGGATCAGGTAGCCCAGCCCGCCAACCAGAATCAAAAAGTTCGCCCACTCCCAGATCTTCAGATTGCCTTCGCCGCCCGCTTCAGCTTCCTTCTTTGCGGGCTCCGCCGCCAGCGCCGCGGCGGGCAAGCCGGCCGCTAGAACCGCCAGCGCTACCGCAAGAAAAAAGCGCTTCATGCCGCTCTCCCGCGCAGAATGGAATCGGCGATCTCGTTGGCCAGTGCGTCGCTTCCGGCGGCCAGTTCGCGTTTCAGAACTTCGGCGTCCGCGGCAAGCTGCCGCTGAGCTTCGCGGACCAACTCCTCGGCGTGCTGCCGCGCCGCGAGCAGTTCGGCGGCCTGGCGGTCGGCCAGTTGCCGGTGCGCCTGCTCCTGCGCCTGATAAACTTCCGATCGCGCAGCGCGCAAAGCGGCTTCAAACTGCTCCGTCTTTGCCGCTGCCCGATCGAGCGCTTCCACAGCCAGCTTGCGCGCGCCTTCGGTCGCATCGTAGCGCCGCTGCAGCACCTTCTCCAGCGGTTTGAAGAAGATGTACTTTAAGTAAAAGTTGAGCGCCACCACCAGTAGAAAGGTGGGTAACGCCTTTAGCATTAGTTGCCCTAGGTCGTGCAGTAGTGCATCCATGGGAACTCGGGAGAAAGGGAGCGGGCCCGTCTAATTGAAGGCTCAGAGTACCATTAGGCGGAAAGGCCAGTCAACCGCGCCCGCGGCCCACGGCGGAATACCCGGATCGCGACGGCCGGCAACAGAAAAACCTCGGCGCAGAAGGTGAAGCGATATGTTCCGTAGTAAACGAGTTCCATCGCCAGGACTGTGAGAAACATGCCCGTGACGAGAATCCGGAAGAGTAGATTCATGGCGCGGAAGGTCCGTAGGCTCAATAGGATCGCCGTGTATAGAAAAGCGCGGAAGAAGAATACCCAGTAGGAGCCCCAATTCGGTACCCAGGGTACTGGAACAAGGCCGCGGATCAGCTTGCCGACTTCCAGCCGAGCTAGCCCGAACCAATGCTGCTTCAGAAACGCTATGGCCTTCCGGTGGTAATAATGGTCCAACTGCAGTTCGCTCATCGTCGCCGCCAAATCCTTCTTGGTTGTTTGACCGGGGATCTCGTCCGGGAAGACCCAATACCCCCACACGGCCAGATTCGAGGCAACATAATCGTTGTTCGCGCCGTATAGGGTCTCCCCCTCGATGGTGCTGAGAACCGGAAAATCTCCGCTGAGCGCATAATTCCGGACGATCCACAGTCCCGCAGGCAACCAGAACAGCGCTGCCGCTGCAACGAATCGCCATGGCACTCGCCGTATTCCGAACCAGGGCAGCGCCGCCAGGCCAGCCATCACGGGGAGCAGGATGAAATTCGACCGCACCAGGGCAGTGAGTCCAAGGACCAGAGCGCCCGGATACAGCGCGCGTCCACCCCGCAGCAGCAGGAGCATCCCCAGAGCTGCCACAAATACATAGGCAATTTCAGACATTCCCGCCGCGGCCAGCGCGAGCGGAACCGGATACAGCGCGTAGCCCACGCCCGCCGCCGTCGAGATCCTGTCGTCGCCGCTCAGCATCCAGGTGATCCAAAACAGGAGCATTGCGTTCACTACGTTCAGGCTAGTGGCTGTCACGCGAAGCAGAGTGGAGTCGTCGACGCGGGGTGCGAGCCATGCCGGAGCGGATAGCAGAGCGGGCCACAAGGGGGCTCGTTCCATGGTCCGCGTGTCTCGCCACAAGGTTGACACGACATAGCCCCGGCCTGCCACCAGGTTGCGTGCGAGGCCCATATAGAGTGCGCCGTCAACATCCGACACTGGCTTAGTGTTCATTAGAACCATCCAGTTGGATGCGATCGCTACCACCAATACGAGGAGCGTTCCGCGCACCAGCGACTTCCGGCTTCGTAACGGTGATTGTCCCAACTCGTCCCTAGTGGCTACTTCCGCGCCGACCGCATTCTGAACAAAGTCCCGGATCCCGTCGTGGGGCGTGAATCGATGGAGGAGGCGAGGGACCATGAGGTCGCTCCGCTGCCGTGCGGATTTCCAGCGTATCACACCGGCGCCAGGCGAGCCTTCCACCAGCCAAGCGAACTTTGCGGCCCCTAATAGCGTACTATGTTCCTGAATGGCAATCAGTACACCGGCCAGCGGCAACTCTCTCCCGTTACAGATCGATTCCATCGTGAAGCGCTTCGGCCAAGTCACCGCCGTCTCCGGCATTTCGCTCGATGTCCCAGAGCGCGCCTGTCTCGGCTTGCTCGGCCCTAATGGCGCCGGCAAAACCACACTCATCCGCAGCATCGTCGGCCGCGTTCGGCCCGAGTCCGGCAGCGTGCGCGTCTTCGGGCATCCGGCCAGCTCCCCGGCAGCTCGCCAGGAACTGGGCTGGGTACCGCAGGAGTTGGCGCTGTACCCACTCCTCACCGGCCGCGAAAACCTGAACGCGTTCGGCCGTTACCAGGGACTGCGCGGCAAAGCTCTGCGCGATGCCATCCAGTGGTGTCTCGAATGGGCCTCTCTCGCCGACCGCGCCGATTCCGCCGTCAAGACCCTCTCCGGCGGCATGAAGCGGCGTCTCAACATGGCCGCCGGGATGATCCATCGCCCGCGCATCGTGCTGCTCGACGAGCCAACCGTCGGCGTCGACCCGCAATCCCGCAATCGCATTTTCGAGATGGTCGATGCTCTCCGCGCTGAAGGCGCCACCGTGATCTACACCACGCACTATATGGAAGAGGCCGAGCGCCTGTGCGACCGCGTCGCCATCGTGGATCATGGCCGGATCATCGCCCAGGGTTCCAAGGATGAGTTAGTGGCGCAGTCCTTTGGCACCCGCAGCGATGTGCTCATGCGTCTGGCCGCATCCTCCGGCGCGGAGGCATGGACGGTCTCGCGCGGCGGTACGCTGCAGGACGGCGTCGCGCATTTCCCGGTTGACCGGCCTTCCGATATTGCGTCGCTCCTCGACGGCGCGGCCCGGGACGGCCTCGACGTCATCGACCTGGTCCTGCGCCGGCCCAATCTCGAATCGGTTTTCTTGCAGCTCACCGGAAGGGACCTACGCCAATGATCGCCACCATCGTCCGCAACGGCTTCCTCGCACTGCGCCGCGATCGCGGGGCTATGGTCCTCAGCTTCGTTTTGCCGGTCGCCTTCTTCAGCATCTTTGCCCTCGTATTCGGCCCCATGTCTGTCAGCTCGACGCCGCGCGTTCACGTCCTGGTGGTGGATGAAGATCACAGTGCCGCCTCCGCGCGCCTGATTCTCGGCTTGCACCGGGAAGGCTCGCTCACTACTGATACGCGGCCCAAGTCCCAGAAGGGGGAGCCGCAACCGCCCGAGTACACAGCCGCCGCCGCCGAAGCCGCCGTCAAGGGCGGTACCGCTCCGGTTGCGATCGTGATTCCCGCGGGCTTTGGCGCCACTCCCATCTCTCTCGTGCCCGCATCCGGCCGCAAGCCGATCCGGATCCTTCATGACAGTTCCAACCCGGTGGCGGGGCAGATGGCCGCGGGCATGTTGCAGAAGGTCGCCATGACCGCTTTCTCCAGCTCCATGGCGGAGGTGGGTGTGCGCTATCTCGCCTTTGCCAGCGGCGGTCTGACGCCGCAGCAGCGCGACAGATTGGATTCGAGCCTCGCTCAAATGCGCGACCGGGCGGCACGAAGCGACGCGCAAACAGGCTCCGCGGCCGGAGCCGGGAGCGATGCCTCCGGCGGTTTGATTGCGGTCGAAATGCGCGACGTCGTGGGCGAGAACAAGAAGAGTCCCATGATCGCCTTCTACGCCGCCGGCATCGGCGTCATGTTCCTGATGTTCACCGCCAGCGGGGCCGCGGGCACCCTGCTGGACGAAGTCGACAGTGGCGCGCTCGACCGCATCCTGAGTGCCCGCGTAAGCATGACCACGCTGCTTGCCGGTAAGTTGACTTACTGCATGTTACTCGCCTACTCTCAACTCACGCTGATGTTCCTATGGGGGGCCGCGGTCTTTCATCTAGACTTATTCACGCACTTACCCGGATTCTTCACGATGACCGTCGCTACCTCGTTCGCGGTGGCGGCATTCGGCATGTTGCTGGCCAGTATATCGCGCACGCGCGCCCAGCAAGCCTCGATTGCCACTCTGCTCATCCTGACCATGTCCGCGCTCGGCGGCAGCATGTTCCCACGCTTTCTGATGAATCCGGCCATGCAGAAAGTCGGACTGCTGACGGTCAACGCCTGGGCCATCGACGGTTACACCAAAGTTTTCTGGCGCGACGAACCGGTATCGCATTTGGCTCCCCAGGTAGCCGTGCTGCTAGGAGCCGGCGCGCTTCTCTTCCTGATTGCCCGCCGTTTCGCCTGCCGCTGGGAATCCGCGTGAGTGAGACGAAGCGCAGCTTGCGCTTGTCTCGCGCGCAGTAGAATAGGTGCATGGAATCTCGCTGGGCCGCGGTGGCGGCCGTGGTGGCATTGCTCGCTTGTCACGTCTTGACTCTGCGTGGGATGGCCGCTCAGTGGTGGAACGATGAAGACATGGGGCATGGCTTCCTGGTTCCGCTCGTCATCGCGTGGGTCGTATGGAACGAGCGCCGCACGTGGCGCGAGGTGCCCTTACAGCCGAGCTGGTGGGGCATCCCGCTGCTGATCGCGGGTGCAGTCGTGCATTTCGCGGCCGTCCTGGGTGTAGGATTGTTCGCCGCCTCGGTGGCGTTCTTGCTTTCCGCCGCCGGTGCGATTGTCTGTCTGGCGGGTTTCGGCCGGCTGCGAGCGTGGGCCTTTCCCCTCCTGCTCAGCCTCTTCATGCTGCCCAAGCTGGCCTTTGTGTACAACCTGGTTACGCTGCCGTTGCAGTTGCTGGCTAGCCGGATGGCGGCGGCCATGTTGTCCGCCGGCGGAATCGGCGTGATACGCGAAGGAAATATTCTGGATGTGGGCGGGCATCGCGTCGCGGTCGCCGAGGCGTGCAGTGGCATCCGCTACCTGTTGCCGCTCGGGTTCATGGCGATAGTGTTGGCCTATGTCTTGGACCCGAAGCCTTGGATGAGAGTCGCGCTGCTGGTGGTGGCGGTGCCGCTGGCGATTTTGGCCAATGCGCTGCGTGTGGCTGCCGCTGCGGCCATTCCGGCGCTCGATTCGGGCACTCCGCATGCAGTCATGGGAGCCGCGATCTTCCTCGTCTGCCTGGCGGTGCTGGCCGGTTCGCGCCAGTTGTTCCACGCGGCGGGTGCGCGTTATCGTGCCTGATCCACTCAAGATCCTCGTCCCCGTGTTGCTCGTGGCCGAAGCCCTCGCGGTGCAATGGGCAGGGCATGCCGAGCGTGTGCCCGCGGCTCCTGAGTTGACCGCGCTCCCCCACCAGATCGGCCGCTGGAGCCAATCGGCCGAGATCCCGATCGAGCCGGAGGTGCAAGCCCAGCTTCGGGCCGACCGGCTGCTGGAGCGCTTGTATTACTCGGGAAACTCCGCGGCCGCGGGCTCCCAGGCCGATCTGTTTATCGCCTGGTTCAATTCGCAGAGCAAGGGAGACCGCCAGCCGCACTCTCCGCGGGTCTGCCTGCCCGGCTCGGGTTGGCTGCCGGTATCGACCGCGGCGGTCCGCATCGAAACGCCGGCTGGCGAATTGGACGCCACCCTGTATCTGGTTTCCAAGGGCATCTCGCGTTCCGCCGTTTTGTATTGGTATCAGACTCCGCGCCGCGCCATCGCGGGGGAATGGGAAGCCAAATCCTGGATTCTGGTGGACGCGCTGCGCGACCACCGCACGGATGTCGCACTGGTGCGAATCGTGGTTCCGTCGTCCAACGGCCAAGACCAGGCCGCGACCGATGCCGCCGTTGAATTCGCTCATGCCGTGTATCCGCTGTTGCGGAAGGAACTGCCGTAGATCCAGCCGTGGCGCAGGTCGTCAAGCCTGTTGAGCCGAGTGAACGGGATTCGGACTAGGCCGGCGGTTGCAGCCGGGCGCGATCGCGGTCGCGTTTCTTGGGCGGCTGGCGACGCTGCCGGATGAACCATTCCTGCGAGTTAACTTTGGATTTCACGCCGGCTTTCCTGCGTGTGTAGGCGCCAGTGGTGTTCATCTCGCGAGCCTTCACATTATCGGCCAGATATACCGCCAGCACGTTGTCGCGCAGGTGGCGGATCATGGCGGTCTCGCGAATGGGCGCCAACACCTCCACGCGATGGTCGATGTTGCGCGGCATGAGATCCGCACTGCCGATGTAGACCTCTTCCGCGCCGCCATTGCGGAAATAGTAAATCCGGCTATGTTCCAGGAAGCGGCCGACGATGCTCGATACTTCGATGTGGTCGCTGACGCCGGGCACGCCCGGACGCAGGCAACAAATGCCGCGCACGAGTAACTGGATACGCACGCCGGCCTGCGACGCCTTATAGAGGGCGCGGATAATCTTAGAGTCCACCAGCGAATTCATCTTGAAGATCAGGTGCGCCTTGCCGCCGGACTTGGCGTGCTTGATTTCACGTTCGATCAGGGCATCCAGTTTGGAACGAAGATTAACCGGCGCCACCAGGAGCTTCTGGTAGTCGGACTTGTGGGAGTAGCCGGTCAGATAGTTGAAAAGGTCGCTGACATCGTCGGCGACGGCGTCATCGGAGGTGAAGAGGCCGATGTCGGTATACAAATGAGCCGTCACGGCATTGTAGTTACCGGTGGATAGGTGAACGTAGCGGGCGATGCGGTCCTGCTCGCGCCGCACCACCAGCGCCACCTTGCAGTGGATCTTGAGGCCGATCAGGCCATAGACCACGTGCACGCCGGTACGTTCCAGCGCGCGCGCCCATTCGATGTTGCTCTCCTCGTCGAAGCGCGCCTTGAGCTCGACCAGCGCGGCCACCTGCTTGTCTTCCTCCACCGCTTCCAGCAGCGCCTCGACCACCGGCGCGTTGCGGCCCACACGGTACAGACACGTCTTGATGGCCAGCACGGCGGGGTCGCGGGCGGCCTTGCGTAGAAACTCGATCACTGGCTGGAAGGAATCGAACGGGTGGTGCAGCAGAATATCGCGATTGCGGATCATGGCGAAGATGTCTTCCTCATCGGAAGCTTCGGCAAGTCCCACCGGGATGGCGGGCAGGAAGGGCGCGTCGCGCAGATCCGGGCGGTCCAGGCTATGCAGGCTCATCAGGCGCTTGAGAGACAGCGGACGCACCGAGCGGTAGACTTCGCTGGACCCGATCTCCAGGTTGTTGATGAGAATGCTGAGCATCGGGGCGGGCATGTCCTCGGTGACCAACAGGCGGACCACGCTCTGGAAACGGCGCTGGCGAAGACCCTCCTCGACGGTTTCGAGCAGGTCCTCGGCCTCCAGTTCCTTGATCGCCATATCGGCGTCGCGCGTGATGTGGAACGGATGCGCTTCGAGAATCTCCATGCCGGGAAACAGCACGCCCAGTTGCGCGGCGATCACCTGCTCCAGCCACACCAGGTCGATACGTTTGGGCTTGCCGCGTTTGGAAGAAGCCTTCGCGCTGGCGCTCACCGGTACCAGTTGCGGCAGCGAATCGGGCACTTTGACGCGGGCGAAGTGTTCGTTGCCGGCGCGGTCGCGAATCGATACCGCCAGGTTCAGGCTGAGATTCGAGATATGAGGAAAGGGCCGGCCCGGATCGAAGGCGAGCGGCGTCAGCACCGGAAACACGGTTTCGTCGAAATACTTGGCGGCCTGCTGGCGGTGCGCCTCGTTCAGTTCGGCGTAGTCGTGAACGAAAATGCTCTGCTCCCGAAGCGCGGCGAGCAAGTGCTCCAGCGTGCGGTGCGCTTCCCCCAGCAGCCGCTTCACCTCGCGCCGGATGGCCACCAACTGCGCCCGCGGGCTCATGCCGTCCGGGCCCGCTTCGAGCGAGCCGGCTTCCAATTGCGCCGCCAGGCCGGCCACGCGCACCATGAAGAACTCGTCCAGATTGGAGCCGAGAATGGAAAGGAACTTCACACGCTCCAACAGTGGGTTGGTTTCGTCTTCGGCCTCTTCCAGCACGCGGCGCTGGAACGCGAGGAGACTCAACTCGCGGTTCACGTAGAGCGCCGGATCTTTTAGATCCACCGTCGCCGGCGCGGCGGCCGGGCGCGCGGCGGCGGATCGAGCGGGCCTGGCTGGTGTCTTCTTGGGCATGGACGGGTGCCTGCCGGAGTTACTCGCGGCTCTACCACTTTCGCACGAAACCGGAGCCCAGTGCGCCGGCCCCGGTTCACGCTTCTGTAACGCAGGCCGCCGTCGAACAACGGTATAAAGGATATGGGAGCCGCTCCTCCCAATCCACCGGCAAGCGAGAACGAGTGACACCAACCGAAGAACCGATCATCCACGCCCGCGCGATCGAGAAGTTTTACGGGCCGGCCGAGGCCCGCATACAGGTGCTGGCAGCCACCGACTTGTCCGTGTACCCCGGCGAGATTCTGGCGCTGCTCGGGCCATCGGGCTCGGGCAAATCCACCATGCTGCGGATGCTCTCCGGGCTGGCTTCGCCGTCATCGGGCGAGGTGCTGTGGCACGGCCAGCCGGTGGTGGGCCCGTGCCCGAACGTCTCGATCGTTTTCCAGAGCTTCGCGCTGTTCCCGTGGCTGACGGTGATCGAAAACGTGGAGGCTCCGCTCAAGGCGCGCGGGATCGCCGGGGCGGAGCGGACGAAGCGCGCGCTGCACATCCTGGATTCGGTTGGCCTGGACGGATTTGAGCAGGCCTATCCGAAGGAACTTTCCGGCGGCATGAAGCAGCGCGTGGGCTTTGCGCGCGCGCTGGTCGTGGAACCCGAAGTGCTATTCATGGACGAGCCATTTTCCGCGCTCGACGTGCTCACCGCCGAGAACCTGCGCTCGGAGCTGCTGGAATTGTGGGATGGCAGGAAGATGCCCACGCGCGCCGTGTTCATCGTCACCCACAACATCGAAGAAGCGGTGACACTGGCCGACCGCGTGGTGGTGCTGGGGAAGAACCCAGGACACGTCCGCACCGATTTTCGAATCGCCATGCCGCGGCCGCGCGATCATCACGACGTCCACTTCCTCGAAACCGTGGATTACATCTACCGCGTGCTAACGCAGCCCGACCTGGTGCCCACGCCGCTGCCGGAGCCGGAAGCCGCTCTGGCGGCTCCCGGCGCGGCGCGCGCCAAGTATCCGATGATGCCGCACGCACGTCCCGGCGGAATCGCCGGCCTGCTGGAGCTGCTGATCGACCGCGAAGGCCGCGACGACATTTACCACCTGGCGGACGATCTTGCCTTTGAGATCGACGATCTGCTGCCGATCGTGGAGGCCGCCTCGCTGCTGGGTTATATCCATGTGAAGGAAGGCGACGCGGAGATCACCGGCGAGGGAAAGCGTTTCGCCGAAGCCGGCATTCTGCGCCGCAAGGAACTCTTCCGCGTGGCCGCCGAGCGGGTTCCGCTGATCCGCCAGATCAATCGCGCGCTGGCCAGCAAAGCCGACCATTCCATGCCGGCCGATTTCTTCCACGACTTGCTGGACGAACATTTCAGCGACGAGGAAGTCGAGCGGCAGCTCGAGACGGCCGTCACCTGGGGCCGCTACGCGGAGCTGTTCGACCGCGATTCCTCCGGTCGCTTCTTCATCCCCGAAGAAACGCCGCAACCGGCGGGCGATGCGGCTGGCGTTCGCTGATGGCTTTCCCGCTGCTGGGCCGCTCGTCGATGCGGGAACGCAACTGGTCCGCTCTGGTGGACGCGCTGGTGTTCGCCGCGATTCTGGCGGGGATCTATGCGGTGCTGGCCACGGTGAAGTACTGGATGGGAGTGGTGACGCCGGCCGCCCATATCTCGCGCTCGCCCACTGCGCTCCCCGTCTACGCGTTCTACTCGCTGATGCGAATGGGCGTGGCGTACGTGCTGAGCCTGGCGTTCGCCGTCGCCTACGGTTACATCGCTGCCAACAACCGGCGCGTGGAGATGGTGATGATCGCGGTGCTGGACATCCTCCAGTCCATCCCGGTGCTCAGCTTTCTGCCTGGCGTCATGCTTTCCATGGTGGCGCTGTTCCCCACGCGGCAGTTGGGCGTGGAGCTGGGTTCGATCATACTCATCTTCACCGGCCAGGTGTGGAACATGGCGTTCAGCTTCTATTCCTCGCTGAAGTCCATTCCGCGTGAGTTGCGCGAGGCGGCTCTCATCAACCGGTTCAGCGCCATGCAGCGCTTCGTGGAGCTGGAGCTGCCGTTCGGAACCATCGGCCTGGTGTGGAACTCGATCGTTTCGGTGGCGGGCGGGTGGTTCTTCCTGATGGCGTGCGAAATGTTCGTGCTGGGCAACCACGATTTCCGGCTGCCGGGCCTTGGCTCGTATTTGCAAACGGCGGCAAGCAGCGGCGATACGGCGGGAATCGTGTGGGGCCTGGCGGCCATGATCGCGGTGATCGTGCTGCTCGATCAACTGCTTTGGCGGCCCGCCATCGCATGGTCGGAAAAATTCAAGATGGAGCAGGTGGAGAGCGCCGCGGAAGTGACTTCGCCGATTCTCCATTTGCTGCGCAACTCGGATGTTTCGCGCTGGATCGAGAAGCGCGCCGTGGCGCCGCTTTGGGAACGGTTGACCACTAGCCCTCCGCGCGTGGCGCCGTCTAAAGTTGCCCGCACGTCACACCGCGGACGAATCGTGGGCGCCATCGCGCTCGCGGCGCTGGCGGTGGCGGTGCCGTATCTACTCGTGAAAGCCGCGCTGCTGTTGAAGGGCCTTCACCGCGCGGAGCTGGTGGCGACGTTGCAGGCGGCCGGAGCGAGCTTCGGACGCGTGGCCGCGTCACTCGGGATCGCATCGCTGTGGGCTATTCCCGCGGGGGTCGCTATCGGCTTCAACCAACGGCTGGCGAAGGTGGCGCAGCCGCTGGCGCAGATTGCGGCGTCGGTGCCCGCCACTGCGCTGTTTCCGGTGGTGCTGCTGGGTCTGGTGCGGCTGGGCGGCGGGTTGGGCGTGGGCTCGATCGTCCTGATGTTGCTGGGAACGCAGTGGTACATTCTGTTCAATGTGATTGCCGGCGCCATGGCAATTCCCACCGAGCTGCGCGAAGCGGCGGCAGTTTTCCGATTTACCCGATGGCAGCGCTGGCGGACGCTGATTCTGCCGGGCATTTTTCCCTACTTGGTGACCGGCCTGGTGACGGCCTCGGGCGGCGCCTGGAATGCCAGCATCGTGGCCGAGTATTTTCACTTCCAAGGCAAGATCATGACGACGTTGGGGCTGGGTGCGCAAATCAGCTCCGCCACCGATTCCGGCAACAGCCAGTTGCTGCTAATCTCCACCATCGTGATGGCGATGCTGGTGGTATGCGTCAACCGGCTGGTGTGGCGCCCACTGTACCACTTGGCCGAATCGCGATACCGGCTGGATAGCTAATATCCGGCCAGAGCGTTTCCGCTCCAATTGGTGTCCACCACTGCCGACGCTTCACCGCCCAGTCTTGCCGTCCGGTTCCTTCGATCCGGCGGGATGAAACAGCGCAGCTTGTTCTCCCCTCGACTTAGTTTTCCGTTGCGCCTGTTTGAACGTCGCCAGCACGTGTCGCGGGAACTCCAATTTCCTCCCCGCCAGAAGCTCTTCAATCGTAAGAATCTGAATCTTAGGGAATCTCTCCGCCGAAACGCCCTCCAGCCTCAGCGCCGATTCGTAGAAGCCAGCGGAGACGGCCTCCGTCCGCATAGGCGCTGTTGGCGCTTCGAGCGTGATGAAGCAGCCCAGCGCAGCCTTCTCCCGCTCCAGGACCCCTTTCAAATCGCGGATGTCGCCAACCTTCACATGGCCCGACTTGACCTGCACAATGATCTTTTTTGCCAAGCCGCTGGTGTCATCCACGAAGTTGATGTATCCATCGATCCCGCTGTCCGCGCCTTTCTTCTTTTTATCCTGCGCGGGAAAAGCGTCTACCAAGCCGGCGGCCCACCACTGGAAATCGTAGCGATCTTGCAGCGCAAGCGCCTGTGCCGAGGCGAGATCCTTCGGATCCCCAATGATGGCGTACGGCGTAAGCTCCGACTTGAAATGATCGAAGAGACGATGCCGGATGAGCGTGATAGCGAGATGCGTTATATCGATGCCGATCCATTTGCGGTGGAGACGCTCCGCCACGGAGATTGACGTACCACAGCCGCAGAACGGGTCGAGGACAACGTCGCCTTCGTTGGAACTCGACTTAATGATGCGTTCGAGCAGAGCTTCCGGCTTCTGGGTCGGGTAGCCCAAGCGCTCCTTCGCCTGAGAATTGATCGGCGAGATATCATCCCACAGGTTTTGAATCGGAACCCCTTGCATCTCATCCAGGTAACGCTTGAAGCGCGGGACGGCTCCCGGACTTGGCTGCACGATGAGACCTTGAGCGATCAACTCATCCATGCTCTCCTGGCTGTAGCGCCAGTGGCGGGTAACACCCATCACCTCGTAGCTCGGGTTGCCTTTGGCGGCTCCGCCGGGACCGGTGAGATTGTCCAGTCCGTACCGCCGGCCGTCAGGGTCCGCGTACGGGTATTTTGCCTTGATGTAAGCCTTGTCATACGACACGTAGAGCGGGTTGAACGTGAATTCCCCGGTCTTCGAGTAATACAGCAAGATGTCATTGACATTCCCGAAGCCCTTGCGGCCCTGCTTTGCGTCACTGTGTGCGGTGGTGCGCTTCCATGTGATTTCGTTCAGATAGTTCTCGCAGCCGAAGACCGCATCCATCAGGAGCTTCAAGTAGTGGCTGGCGGTTGGGTCGCAGTGCAAGTAGATGCTGCCAGTCGGTTTGAGAGCCCGGTGCAATTCCCGGAGCCGGGGAGCCATCATGACGAGATACGCCATCATATTGGACGGCCCGAGAAGAACCCGGAACGATTGCAGAAAATCGGAAAGCCGTCCGCCCTTTTGGATCGTCTCGAAGTACGTTTCCTCGGCCTCCGCGCCCCATTCCCACGTGTCCTCAAAGGCGGTAATTTGAGCGTGGGATTGTTGACCGCTCTTTTCCTTAAATAGCACGTTGTAATTGGCGTTCGAGTTGAAAGGCGGGTCCAGGTAAACGAGGTCCACCGATTCGTCTGCGATCTTCTCTTGCAGAATCCGCAGATTGTCACCGAAATAGAGCTTGTTCTTCCAGTCCATCGGGTCCTCAGGAATCAGTCGGCGGTGAATAAGCGACAGGCCACCAAACCCTTAATTGTAGCTGAGCGGACTTCGTCAATCGCTCCATCCTGGCGTTTGCCCAGCATTGATATTCTCATCCCGTTGAGCACGGTACTACACCTCGGCATCGTACCAATCGTAAACCAGCGTGCGATCGGCGGCCCGCCAATGCTGCGGGGATGTTGTTTCCATCCAGTCGAGCGGTTCGAGTCCGGGCGCCTGCGTGCGCGCGGAACGAGCGAAGGCGGCACGAATGGCTCCACGCTCTGTGGCGCCCATCACGGCCGGATCGGCGGATACGAATAGCGGCGTGCCACTGCGCGAGACGAGGTCCAGCCAATCCTCGGTAAGACGGGGCGGAATCGCGGCGGTCACCGGCACGCAATCGGCGTCGGCGGCAAAGAACGTGCCATGCTGCGGCAGGCGGAAGGCCAGCGTGTTGATGCCCATCTTGCGCGTGCGCGGCCATTCGCGGCCGCTGGTATCGTCGCCGATGCGTTGCAGTTCGAACAGCCCTGCGCCCAGATGGCCGACCGTGTTGCAGCCGATCAGCAGTGCGTCGCCGGCAGCGTGGCGTATGGCCGTGTAGAACGCAGTCACGATCTCAGCGGTGGTGCGCGAACGATCGGCGAAGCGGCATTGGCTTCCGCTCAGATCCTCTGGCATCTCGAATCCCCAGCGCCCGAACATATCGTAGGTCGAGAAGTCGTGCTTGATCATTTCGAAGCCCCAGCCGCGCAGGGTCGCGATTTCCCGTTCGACGTAGGCGAGCGAATCGGGCACGCTCGGATCGAGCACGAAGTATGGCGCGCCGAGTCCGCCCGCGGCCTGCTTCCCCTTTAGCCGCAAGGGCTCGGGCAGCTTGTCGGTGGTCAGCAGCAGACGCACCCAAATGCCCGGCCGCACGCCGCGTTTCTTCATTTCGGCAGGAAGCGCGGACATGTCGTGGAAGCCGGCGGTGGTCCGCGCTACGGGTCCTGCGCCCTCGCCAGCCGCCTCATAGCCCATGTCGAGAACCATCCACGGGCGGTTCGTTTCCCCGCCCGCGAGGTCGGCCATCATGTCGCTGTCGCGCAGCAGCGCGTCGGCCGTGAGGTTATTGCCGTAAGTGTAGTACCAGTTGTTGCCGCCATAGACAGGCTGGGCGGGGACGCGCGGCTTGGCGCACATGCGCTGGCAGAAGGCGCGCGCGGTGATCCACGGCGATTCGCCTGCGGGAGCGCGATAGGTCACTACGGTGGCCGCCTCGAGTTGGCGCGAGCCCAGTTCCACGCCCACGCCGCCGCTGCGCACATCGAGCCAGAGCGTGACGCCGGCGGAATCGACCTGCCAGCAGGCGATTGCCGAAGCGCCGGTCTTAACGCCGTAGCCCGCCAGCGCGTGACCGTCGCTGGCCAGGAAGTACCACGGCAAACGCCGATATGGCACAGCGCATCGCCATTCGAGATCACCGTAGCTGCGCTCCCAATGATCGCCGAGAAACCGGTAGCCCGCCAGGAATGCGCCCTTCCAGCGCAGCCCGATCCAATCGATTGCGCCGCCCGGTGCTGCGACGCGAATCGCCAACTCTCCTTCCGGGCGCGGCGCGGTGGTGACGACGACGTCGCGCGCTTTCCACTCGGTCGAGGCCGGCGCCAGCGCCAGCCGCTCTCCGCCGCGAAGCACCGCCACGGCGTCAGGCACGCGCGCGACCTCCGGCAGCGCGACCGGAGCGGCATTCTTCGCACCGGTTGGCTGAGCGGGGGGAAGCGCACTCTGCGCGGCAGCCAGCGCGGGGGCCAGTAGGAATGCACGACGGTCCATGGGGAACTCCTAAACCGATTCCGGCGCGAACCGTTTCGCGGTGCGGCAATCGACATCCAGCAGCCTAACAGAATGCCATAACCGGGACAATGGAAATGGAGGGCCCCGCTACGCCGGTAGATTGAACTATGAGAACTGCGGACTACGCCCGGCGGCGTTTGCGGAAGTAGGCCAGCGCGAGCAACCCCAATCCCACGCAAGCGACCGGCGCAGGCTCGGGGGTCGCCCCACCCATGAACGGGAGGTTGTGAAACTCGACGCTGCCCAAGAACGACGCCGCAACCAGCGATCCGTCGAACTGGGCACCGGTGTCCGTAGCCGCCGCGCCAGGAGCTAGAACACTGCCAACGACCGTGTCCGCCATGGTAACCGAGGTCGCCTGGTAGAAGTTGTATAGCACGTCTTCTGCCCCGGTAGCGCCGTCACCAGCCTCCTGTCCGCAGTTCGTCCCTGCGCTTGTGCAGAAGTAAGTGCCCCACGCCGGCTCCAACGTGACGCTGGAGCCGGCCACGTTGACGATAACCCAGGAGGTGCTGGAGACACCGACAAACTCGATCTCGTCCGCCGCAAGCTGCGTGGTCGTCACGGTGACGTAGTTCGCGCCGGGGTTGGTGATGGTGATGGTCGTCACATTATTGGCATTGGCGACGGAGTCGCCGGACGTTTGGGCCATGGCGCCCCACGTGCCAGCCTGGCTACCGAATTGGGTGAAGGCGGTAGTGAAGTTCACTGGGTTGGTCGAGGTCACGGCTCCGGTGCTGTCGGCGCTGGCATCGATGCTCCCAGTAGCGAAATAGTTGCCAGCGTTCGGTTTGGCAGTGTCGGTGGGGTAGGTCGTAGTGCCAATCGTGGTGCTGGTCACTCCGCCAACGGTGACAAAGGGTGTGCCGGTATTCGTGAATTTCCCGTTGGTGCTGTTCGTTAGCGGAAAGGCGCTGATAGGTTCCCCGTTCAGGTCATCCCCGACATTGTAACTGCTCCCTCCCGGGCCTAAGGTAACCGTACCCTCAGCGGCCAACCCGCCGCAGATATCGGAAGCCGTGTCGACAAAATAGCCGTTGACAATCACGTTGTACGGCGTCAGAATGCTCGCGCCGCTAGCAGTGGACACGAATAGGAGAGCTGTCGCGTACACAACTAGCCTGACTCGGACGGGGCCAATCGACATTGAGACTAGGGTACCATAACACCAGGGTGGTACGGCTCCATTGGACCGTACCTGGGCTGCACATCTGGTCTGGGTACTTCTCCGCAGATTCAGGCGCGCCCAGAATCCACAGCCTCGCTCGTGGGCGACGGCTCTAGTTGGTAAGCTGTTTAGTCTCAGCGGTTCTTAACGATAGCCGTCGCCGCGCCGGGCGCGCTCGATGGCGTCCCGCGAGGAAGTGTGGAGCGCACCGCTCGGCCGTGCCGATCCCCGTTATTGACCCACGTTTGTATACGGGGCAGGCGTCCCCCGAGCGCCTTCAGGCTTCTCCCTTGCTAGGCCCACAGGGCGCCTCGCCAGGAGCTTGCTCACCAGCGCGTTGATCGAGTCGGACTCCCTATTTTGATAATGTTGGATCAAAATAGAAAGACCAGCACCTGCTTCGCAGGAACGCTCCAGCCCAATTGTAACCCAAGCCCGGCGCCGCCTGAAGTGAATTCCCACAGTCGCCCTTGTATTCGGTTTGCAATCGACATAGCATGGAGTCGAGGAAGCGATAATCAGATGAAACTCTCTCTTTTGGTCTCACTGCTGCTCGCCGTCGGCGTGGCCGTCTGGGCGGAGTCGCCCATGCCGAAAATGGTTACCGTGGACCCGATGAACGGGAAGGCGGGGGACGTAATTGTTGCGACCGGAGAGAACCTCCAGAAAGCCCTGGTTGCCAAGCTGTATCTCACCGACGAAAAGAACGACCTCGCCTGCGAAATACTCGAACAAACCGATACGACGATTAAGTTTAAGATCCCCGCCAAGGCCGCTCAGGGTGCCCGGCTGACCGTGATGGTGCTAACCACCGGCAAGGACGCCAAGTACATCGAGCAACCCGTCAAGGTGGAAATCGACGATTCGTCGGTGGAACCTGCCAAGCCGGACGACCCGGCGAAATAGCCGCGCCCGGCGCTTCACCGGTCCGTCACCACCCAGGCGCCAAGCGCGCATCGGAGCTGCGACCAAAGCCATTTCACACGGCACGACCTAAGCCTCGCTGCCAGTAGCCTAGCCCGTCCGCCGGCGGTACGGCGTCTCCAGGTACTTCCTGGCCTGCTGCGCGCCGTCGGCTTCCGGCGCATAGGCAATCGCCTTGCGATATGCCTGCATCGCTTGCCCGCGGTGCTGCTGCAAGTCGTAGATCTGGCCTATCCTTAGGTACGTATACACGCTCGTGTTCAGGTCGATCTCAGGAGCCGCCGCGACCTGTTGCAGGTGGCTGAGCGCGTGGTCGAGTTCGCCATACCAGAACTCGATGGTGCCTTGCTGATAGTAGATTTTCTCCCACGGGACGCGATCGTAGCCCGCAGCGTGTTTGGTCTTGAGCTCCGCCACTTTTTCGACGGCCGCCAGCGCATCCGTCTTGTCACCAGCCATGCTATACATCTGCGATAACTCCAGCCGCAGCAGGTAGTTGCGCGGGAAGCGGCGAATCAGATCTTCGATAATCGGTACCGCGCGCCGCGTCTGGTTCTCCCGCCGGTATAACGCGCTCAAAAAAAACTCCGCGTCGATCCGGTTGTCGCTTCCATGCGCCGCCACGTCCTGCACCAGGCGCATGCCCAGTTCCTTATCGCCGTGCATCCCGATCAGAAAGCCGAGAGCGCGCCAGGTCCAGGGAAGGCTACCGATGATGTAATCGTGTAGCCCCTCCACCAGTCGCGCATCCACGTTGCTTGGTTCGAGCGCCTCCACCCGCCCGTGCAGCCGCCGCGCCGCCGTGGCATCCTTGAGCGAATCGCGCCACGCCTTCTTCACCACCCAGTAATGGTTGGAGCGCAGGCCATAGGAAATGCCCAGCGCGTAGAGCGCCGCCACGTCATTCGGATTCCTGTCGATCCGCGCCTGGGCCAGCGACATGGCTTTCGCGACCTCGCCCAGAAACCAACTCTCGGTCTGCGGCGAAACGTTCAGCTTCGGCCGCCGCAGAAAGGAATTGTTGCCGGAGACCAGCTCACTTTCGAGCGCGCCATCGCGGTACATTTCTTTAAAAACGATCGTCTGCGCCAGGTGGTTGTGCAGCTCCGGATCGTCCGGGTGAAGCGCGATGGCGCCCTGGAAGTCGGCGATCGCCTCGTCGTAATCGAGATTATAAAAATGACTAAAGCCGCGCTCGACCAGCGGATCTTCGGCCCAAGCCGCAGATATCAGGAGCGAAGCCAACAGGAGCAGCCGCACACTTTCATCCTATCGCGGCGGGGGTTTCAGGATGTTGAACAGGGGCAAGCAGAAGTACGCCCTACCAATGGCGCCGGAGCACGGAAAGTGACATAATTATGGCATGAGCGTACGAACCACCATCGATATCCCGGACGATCTTCACGCCGCGCTCCGGCGGCGTGCGGCGGCGGAGCGCACCTCGATCCGTTCGCTGATTACCGGCGCCATCGAGAGCAGATTCCAGCCGCAGCCATCGCGGCGTGTAACGGGACCGCTGGTGGGGAAGAAGGGTAAGCCCGCCGCTGGCAGCCCCGACCGGGAGAATCCGTACGACGTCCTATTTGCCTGATCTGAACGTGTGGCTCGCCTTGAGCTGGGCCAACCACATGCACTCCGACGCCGCCTGGGCGTGGTTTCGCCGGCAGGAGGACAATCGTTTCTTCTTTTGCCGGTTCACGCAACTCGGGTTGCTGCGATTGCTGACAACGTCCGCCGTGATGGGTAAAGACGTGCGAACCGTTGGCGAAGCGTGGAAGGTTTACGACCGGTGGCTGGAGGATTCGCGAGTCGGACTCCGGCAGGAGCCGTTTGAACTGGACGTGGCCTTCCGTGCAGCAACCCGTTCGGTTTCGCGCCTCGCGTCGCCGAAAGCGCTTGGCGATTGCTATTTGCTTGCGGTCAGCCAGGTCACAAGCGCTACGCTGGTGACGTTCGATCGGGGCCTGGAATCCATGTGCCGCAAAGCCCGGCAACCGGCAGTGCTGCTGGAACCCCACACAATGGCCTGACGTTTAAAGCGGGTGCTGGCAGGCACACACCTCCGTCTCGGAAAGGGTCCCTTGTGCGACAGGGCAGGAGTGGGAAGAAGAATATATTTCGGTACATAATTATAACTGGGCGTGCCCAGCCTTTTAACGAGGTCCAACACACAGTGTCGCGGTACGGATTGATTGTAGCCGGTCAATACGGCGAGGAGCTGCCCGCATTCGCAGATGCCGGTGCAGCCGAAATGGAGCTAACAGCACAGCGCGACACTGGCCTGCAAGAGCTTCGAAAGGTTGACGCTCTGACCGCCGATCTCGACTATTCGGCCGAGAGTCTTAAGACGGTCGAGCGTTGGTTCTTTGAGAACGGTCAACCGGCCTCGACAGCCGCTGGCTATTCGACGTCTCATGCCATCGGATTCTACTTCGGCGAAGTACTCTGTCGTGTTGGCGGGTTTGGCTGGGTGATCCAGGAGTTCCCGTTTTTGAGGGGCGGTATGAAATTGGCGTTCAACGAGGGCTCTTAACAATAATGCTGACCAAAGGCCGGATTCCAAGGGCGGCCGGGAACAAAAGGATGGCATCACTATGGCGAGAATGTCAGAAATACGCTGCCCCCCATTGATTGAGGCGGCGGGTCCGGCGACTCGTTGGCAACCGCAGTTTGTCGCGTAAAGGGCAGGTTTTGCGATGAACTGCGAACGCCAAAAATCAGGCCCTTGCGCGTCTCATGAGTCTGCCGCAAAATGACGTGACGAAGCAGAGCTACGCTCGCGTCTCCACTGACAAGCAGTCCCCTTGCCTGCAACAGGCAGCCTTCGCAGTGCGTCCCTCTGCGTTCAACCGCCGTCAACCAGTCTTCCCAGCGCCCAGCGAGCATGCTCGGCGACCGTCGGATCTTCGTATGCTGCCAGCTTCTCCAGCGCGGGGCGGAACTGCGCCAGGCCGCGGTTGCCTATCGCCACGGCCACGTTGCGCAGGAAGCCTGTGTAGCGGGCACGGGAGACGGGAGTAGCGGCGAATAGGGAGCGGAATTCGGACTCGCTCAACGCGGCCAGCCGCTCGAGCGGTGGCGCGACTTGGCGCGGATGAAACGCCACATCGCCAGTCACCGGCGCGCGCCAGTTCCACGGGCACACGTCCTGGCAAATGTCGCAGCCGAAGACGTGGCCGCCATTGCCCGCGCGTAGGTCTTCGGCAATCGCAGTACGCAGCTCGATCGTCAAATAAGAAATGCACAAGCGCGAATCGACCGCGTGGTGGCCGCCAAACGGCATGATGGCCTGGGTCGGACAAGCGTCGATGCAGCGGCGGCAAGTGCCGCAGCGATCGGCCGGAGGAGCGTCGGTTTCAATCTCGAGCGAAACCAGCAGTTCGCCCAGGAAGAACCACGATCCGCGCGACTGGTTGATCAGGCAAGTGTTCTTGCCGATCCAGCCCAGGCCGGCCAGGCGCGAATACTCGCGCTCTAATAGCGGCGCCGTGTCCACGCAGATTCTCGCTTCGAACTGCGTGCCGGCACGCTCGCGGAGCCTCGCTTCCAATTGCCCCAGCCCGCGCCGCAGCACGAGGTGATAGTCCTCGCCCCAGGCGTAGCGCGAAATCCAGGCCAGTTCGGCGTCATCGAATTGCGTCGAATACGGCTGCGGAGCGTTGTAGAGTTTGCCCACGCAAATCACCGAACGGGCCGAAGGCAGCAGCGAGCGCGGATCGTCCCTCATCGCGGCGCGGCGATTGGTGAGATAGCGCATCTCGCCGGCGAATCCGGCATCCACCCAGGCGTAATATTGGCCGCGCCCATCCACCGGCGCCGCGCGAGCCACGCCGGCCAGTTCGAAGCCGCACGCTTCGGCCAGGCGGCGCACGTCGTGGTTCGTCAAATTTCCAGCCCCACCGAGCGCATCAGCTCGATGGCGTTGCTCTTGCGCACTACCCCCGGCTGCAGCGAAAAGTCGAAATGGATTTTGCCGTCTTCGATGTGGTCTTCGAAGTGGACGTTGCGTGCGCGCCCATCCAGCGCGTCGGCGATCCCGGCCAGCGCCAGATCGTGCGTGGTGATCAAACCCATCGCGCCGCGCTCCACCAGGCCGCGCACCAGCGCTTCGGCGCCAATGCGCCGGTCATGCGAATTGGTGCCGTGCAGAAACTCGTCGATCAGGAACAGCACCGGGCGCGCGCCGGCGGTCTGGTCCAGTATCCGCCGCAGGCGTAGAATTTCGGCGTAGAATCGCGAGACGCCGCCCTGCAGCGAATCGTTGACGCGAATCGACGCGCCCACCGCCAGCGGCGAGAGCCGTAGCCGCGCGGCGCGCACCGGCGCGCCCGCTTGCGCCAGCACTACGTTCACACCCAGCGTGCGCAGCAGCGTGCTCTTACCCGACATGTTCGATCCGCTGACCACCAGCAGCCGCAGTTCGCCGCCGAGCGTGACCGAATTGCGCACCAGTTTCGCTTCCGGAATCAGCGGATGGCCGATCTCGACGGCCTCGATCAGTGGGCCTTCGTCCATGAACTCCGGGAACGTGTCGTGCGGATGCTCGAAGGCGTGGCTGGCCAGCGAAGCGAGTGCCTCGATCTCGCCCACCGCCGCCAGCCATCGCCGCACCGCCGGTCCCGAGCCGCGGCGCCATGCTTCCACACGCACCGCCAGGCGCGGCGTCCACAGAATGAAGATCTCCGCCATCCGCACGAAGACGTTGTCGCGCGAATCCAGGTACTCGATCAGGCGTTTGAGCTGCGCCAGGCGGCGCGAAGGCGGTGCTCCTTCGGCCGTGAGCGAGCCGTGGAGCGAAACCAACAGCGGCGCCTGAAACCGCTCGCGCTCGATCAGCACCAGCACCTCGGACACAAGCCCCAACTCATGCGCTGCCCGATCCACCGCCGCCACAACTTCGGCCGCTCTCTTGTGCTGGCTGTAATAGAACCAGCCGTTGATGGCCAACGTACCGAGGAACAGATCGCGAAGCCACAGGCGCGAGCCATCGCCCAGCGCGACCGTCCCGGTCAAGTTCAGCAGCAGCGCGAAGCCGGACGCCGCGCCGGCGATACCCAGCAAGGTACACGCCCACAGCGCCAGCCGCAGGCCGCGCCCGCCGAACCGCGGCGGCTCTTCGCCCCATGCGGCGAGCGAATCCGCATCCACGCCGCTGCGTGCATCTTCGGCCAGCACCGCCAGGCGCTCGCGCAAATCCAGCCGCGGACGCAGCTCCGTTACCGCTACTTGCCGCTCGCGCACCAGGGGCGGATCGGCCGGCTCCAGCAACCAACGCGCCAGCGTCCGTTGGCCGGCGTGCGTGCGCGCGGTGGAAAGAAGCTCGAACAACGAGCCTAGGCCGAACAGGTCCAGATCTTGCGCATAGGGATGCGCCAGGTCCAGATAAACATCGCCAGTGTTGCCGCTACCTGGCCAAGTGCCATCCAGCCGGGCGATGCCGAGTTCGAAGAATCGGGCTGCGCGCCGTTGCTTTTCGAGCTGCCGGAAGATGCGCGCATCTGCCACCAGCAGCGCCACGAATACGCCCGCCGGAATCAGCGTCCACAGAATTGTTATACGCGGCCCGGAGAGCGCCAGCCACACCACCACGCCCGCCGCCGCCACCGCGGCCAGCCGCCCGTAACCAAGCCGGCGCTGGCGCCCCTCGCCAGCAACGATGGAGGCGCGGCGCTCTTCGTGTAGCGCGGTATAAGTGTTACGCGGCTCTTGCATCATTTTCCTTTGACCGACGAAAGCGTCTGTCCCGCCCCGCTGCCGAAGGCCTGCGAATGCGGGACAGGCACTTTCGCCCGCCAACCGGTCGCTTCACAGCCCCCCAACAATCGGCTGCGGCGCAAACACCGACGCCGCAGTATTATTCTCGCAGACGGCGGCGAACGATTTGGGTGTGCCTGACGGACCAGCGCGCCGTAACGTGAGCGCAATCCGAGGGCCCGCGCCACAAGGCGTGTTATATTGAGACCATGCCGGGCGGTTATATTCCGATTCTCATTTTCCTGGCAGTGGCAATTGCATTTCCGGTGGTGGCCATCGGCGCGGCCAAGCTGCTCCGGCCCTCTGCGCCCTCGGTGGCCAAACTGGAAGCTTACGAGTGCGGCATCCGCGCGGCATCGGATTCGCGGGGTCGTTACACGGTACGCTTCTTTATCATCGCCATCCTGTTCGTCATTTTCGACGTGGAAACCATCTTCCTTTACCCGTGGGCCGTGCGCTATGGATCGCTCGGCTGGTTCGGAGTAGGGGAAGTAGCTGTGTTCTTGGGCATCCTGGTGGTTGGCTATATTTGGGCGTATAAGAAGGGTGCATTGGAGTGGGTCTAAATAACACAGTTGCGCCCCTCCGCGCCCCATCAATCTCCGCCGGCCATCGCGTAGGATTTCTATCGGCGCGGCGATCCCTCGTTAATTTAATTTGACCTTTATCGGACGCGGCTGTAGTGGAAACGGCCGTTTGCGGGTCTTAGGTTTGGAATGCGCCAGGGTTGTTTGGCCGGTTCGCGCTGTGTGGAAACGGAAGTGCTCACAATGATCCGCGTAGCCGGCTATCTTGCGGCGCATAAGAAAGGTACAGTGCAGTGAGGATGAAATTCGTTCGTTCGGTAGTTTTCTCTTGTTTGGCGATGGGAGGGATCGGCGCTCTCAATGCCACGCCCATGCTGCGCCTGGTGAGCGCAACCGTTGGACCGATTGCGATCGTTCCCGGCGCCAACGGGATCAACCAGACCGTGGAAGCGTATAACGCCGGCGACGCCAGCGCGCTTTCGCTTACAGTCAGCTCGTCGGCGACGTGGCTCACGCCCAACGTCGGCTCGGCCGGCGCCTGCAAGACGACCACCGCCGCTACATCCTGTATCCCGCTGGTTTTTGCCCTGAACACATCTTCGCTAGCAGCGTCCGCGACGCCGTATACGGGCATCGTCACCGTCACGGCACCGAACACGGTGGACGCTCCGCAAACCATCACGGTGACGGTGGCCATAGGCGGAACAGTGCCATCGAGCGCAAGTGTCTACGTGCCGCCTTACGTGGCGTCGGCGCCGCCTACTGTCACGATTCCGTTTAACTCCGCCAGTTACATGACGAGCAAGGTAACCACGCAGGATGGCAACGGTTGGCTGAGCCTGACACTCAGCGGAGCCGGCAGCTATCAGACCACTTATCCTTACACCATCAACATAGCTCCGACGTCTAAGAACACGGCCGGCAACACCTACACCGGTTCCATCGTCACGTCCGGCTCCAGCTTCGCCCCCGACAACAAGACCATCGCCGTGACGATGAACGTGACGACTGAGCCAATCGCGCAGGCCTCTCCCCCCCAGGTGTTCCCCAACGTGCAAGTGGCGCAAGGCTCGCCGGCTATGGCGCAGTACGTTTCGATGAGCAATTCCGGCCAGGGTACGCTGGCGATCTCGGGCGTGACCGCGTCGGGCTCTGGGATCGGCGCAACGGTCTCGGGATCGCTGGTGATCGTGACGCTGGACCCGACCGGCCTTTCGCCCAACACTTATACCGGGTCGCTGAGCATCGCGTCCAACGCAGTCAACAGTCCGACGACAGTTCCGGTGACCTTTCAAGTGGTGGCCGCGGGCGCGCCCACCATTTTCTACGGAGGCGTCGTGGATGACGCCGTGTTCGGCCAAAGCGGCCTTACCGTGACGCCAGGCGATATCGTGGCGCTGTTCGGCCAGCAGCTCTCAACTGTGGCCCCCGTGGTGGGGCAACAGCCTCCGCTGGCGACCACACTCGGTGGAGCGTCGGTCACCGTGAACGGCGAGACTGCACCGCTATATTTTTCCTCTTACGGCCAGATTAATTTCCAGATCCCAGTGGATACGGCAACAGGAACGGCACTGGTACAAGTGGAGTCCAACGGCCAAACTGGGAACACGGTCTCTCTCAATGTAGAGTCGCGCTCGCCGCGACTCTTGGTCCTCGACTCCCCTTACGGAACCATCGTGGACGCCTCGCAGGGCAACGGCTATAATGTGCTGCCCTTCCCGCCGACAATCGCGTTCCCGAACTTTCTCAGCCAGCCGGCTAAGCCAGGCGACGTGCTGACGATTTATTCGATCGGCCTTGGGCCCACGAGTCCCGCAGTGGCGAGCGGCCAGCCCGCCCCTGGCACGGCGCCCCTGGCGGAGCTTACGTCCACGCCCACCGTGGTATTTCATAGTGCGACTTCAGGGCCGCTCGGTGTTCAACTCACCTCCACACCCTCTTACGCGGGGCTGGCACCGAACTTCGCAGGACTGTATCAGATCAACGCGGCGATTCCCGGCAACTGCCCCGAAGGCACGATCGAGGTGTGGTTGAGATTCCCGGATTCGACCACCAGCAACGCGGTCGAAATCCTGGTGCAATAACGCCACTCACCCGGCGCGGCGAGCCGACTAAAGGCACCGCGCCGGGTTACCATAAGGGTTGGACCCTTTGAAACCCGCTTCCACCCCCTGGCCTCAGGTGTACCTGTGTGTCGCTTTGACCACCCTGGCTACCCTGTTGCTCGAGCTTTCGCTGACCCGCATCTTCTCGGTGGTGTTCTATTACCACTTCGGATTCCTGGCGATTTCGATCGCTCTGTTCGGCCTCGGTGCCGGTGGCGTTTACTCTTACGTGGTGGCGAGTTGGAAGACGCCGCTGTGGACCAGCCTGGGCCGCCTCAGCATGCTGAACGGGCTCTTGGTGGTACTTGCCCTGGTGATTCTGCTGGCGCAGAATAACGAGCCCACCGTCTGGGACCTGGAACTGATCTATTGCAGCACGGCGCTGCCGTTTTTCTTTTCCGGCGTTATTGTCTCGCTGGCGATCGGCGAGACCATTGCGCATGTCCACCGCGTCTACTTCTTCGACCTGATCGGCGCCGCCGCCGGATGCCTGTTGTTATACCCGCTGCTCAACGGCCTCGGCGGTGTCAGTGCGGTGCTGGGTGCGGCCATTACATTCGCGGTCGCGGCGGCCATCTGGCACAGCGTGTCCGGTTCGGTGCGCGGCCGGGTGGGATCGGTGGCGCTGGCGTTGGCGCTCGTCGCGTTTCTGATTCTGAATCAGCGCTATCACGTGATTGACATCCGCCACGCCAAGGGGCAAACCATCGCGAATGAGATCTTCCAGAAATGGAACGTGTTTTCGCGCATCGGATTGGTGGACCTCAGGAGCCAAGGCCGCTACAGCATCGTGATCGATGCCGACGCCTCTACCGACATCGCCACCTTCGATTGCGACCGGCTCACCGCCGGCCAGCGCCACGACCTGATGGACCAGGGCCCGGCGCTGCCCTATGCGATCCGCCCCGGTGGCAAGACCCTGATTATCGGGCCCGGCGGCGGCTGGGACGTGGCGCGCGCGCTGGCTTACGGCAGCCACGATATCACCGGCGTCGAAATCAATCCCATTATCGCCACCACCATCATGCAGGAGCGCTTTCCCGCGCTCAGCCACGGCCTCTACCTGCGGCCCGACGTTCACATTTACGTGGAGGACGGCCGCAGCTTCGTCCGCCGCAGCAGCGCCAAGTACCAGGTGCTCCAGGCCACGCTCGTCGATACCTGGGCTTCCACCGCCGCTGGAGCGTTCGCGCTTTCGGAAAACAATCTTTACACCGTGGACGCTTTTCGCGACTACTTGCAACATCTCACCGACGACGGTGTGGTGGCGTTCACGCGATGGGGCTTCGATCCGCCGCGCGAAAGCCTGCGCCTGATTTCGCTCGCTCGCGAAGCGCTGTCGGAATTGGGCGAGAACCAAGCCTGGCGCCATGTGATCATCGGGCGGTCCGGTTCCGTCCAGGGATGGGGCGCGCAGGACACCGCCATCATCAGCCGCAGACCGCTCACCGCCGCCGATTGCGATCGCGCCCGCGCCCTCTTCGCCGCCGCCCACATGCAGGCGGTCTACTTACCCGACGCCACCATTCGGAACCCATTCTACGAGCTGCTGCACACGCCCGATCCGGCGAACTACGAGCGCAACTACGTTTTCGACATCAGACCCGTTACCGACAACCGGCCCTTCTTCTTTTACAGCGTGCAGCTACGAGACGTGTTGAAGTTTGTGAGCACAGCCTCTCATGCCAACGCGGACTATAAGGTGAACACGGCGGTGCCCCTGCTGTTCGGGCTGGCGCTGATTTCACTTGTCGCCACGTTGTTCATTATGGTATTGCCGCCGCTGGTACTCGGCGCGCGCCTGCCCCGCCACCCCGGCGTGCGGAGATTCCTGCTTTACTTCCTGTTCATCGGCGCCGGCTACATCCTCATCGAAGTGGCGCTGATCCAGCGGTTCGTCCTCTTCCTCGGTCATCCCACGCCCGCGCTCACCGTGGTCATTTTTTCCCTGCTGGTCTCCAGCGGCCTCGGCAGCGCCGCCGGCGGCCGCCTGACGGCAAACCGGGAAAGCCGCCTGATCAAAATCCTCGGCTGTGTGGCGATGCTGGCTACTCTCCTCGGGCTGGTGCTGTCCTCGCTGCTCACCTCGCTGGTCTGGCTGCCGCTGCCTCTCAAGGCGGTGATTACGGTGGCGCTCATCGCGCCCCTGGGATTCGTGATGGGCATGCCCTTCCCCAGCGGCCTTCGCCGCCTGGAGCAGTGGCACCCGCCTTCGGTTCGTTGGGCCTGGGCGCTCAATGCGGCGGCGAGCGTGCTCGGCTCGGTGTGCGCACTGGTCTCGGCTATCTATCTGGGCCTGACCGAAACCATGATTATCGGTGGCCTGTTCTATCTCGTCGCGCTGGCCGTCGTAGCCAGAGTCCGCACCGGCGATTCCCCCGCGCCCCAACCCGGCGCCAATCGAGTCGTGCTGGCTAGCTGAGTTCGCCAATACGTAGCGAATGTCCGGTCCGGCCATTGGCACGGAGTTTGGCATTCGTGATCGGACCTGGAGAGCCGTGCCATCCCTGCCGGGCCGATGGACTGGGGAATGCGAGTCTGCCGCGCTCCCCAGGCTGGAGCCTTCCGTGGAAACGCTTCAGCCCTGGGACGCCAGGCTCAAGCGGCTGCGATCAAGCTCGTCGATCAAGTCCATCCATTCGGTACTGGTCGCTTCATCCCCGCACTGCGGCCTGGGCTTCCAAACCGCCCCGGGAAGTGTCATTGCCCACGCCGAGTCTTCCTCATCGCCCAAGGCGACCATCTGGAGGTCCGGTGACGAGAGACATAGATCCTCGACGAATTCCTGAACGCCATCTTCGCCCGGCGATGCGATCAGCACGTCAACCCGCAGGCTGAGCATAGACACCAGCTCCGCCGCATCGGCGATATTCGTGGCTGGCAGAGCCACCGTTCCGCCCGTATTCAGGATGTGGCCCAGCCACAACACGAGCCCCAGGCCCTTATCGACAATGAGAATAGTTTTCACCTGCATTAACCGGCTGGATTATTTGCAATTCATACTCCAAAAAACGACGGATTGATTTCACATGAGTTAAGGGAACGGCGTCCTCGCCAACCCGGGAAAAACTCCCTGGTTCGCCGGTTCGAGGATTCCCGTTTTACCTGGCCATGCGCCCTGGCGGCCGAGTCGCTAATCCACGCGGAACCAGTCGTAATCGGCCCAGCCGTTTTCCCCCGCCGGCTTGGGCCGCAGCGCGAACAGCCCCACCTTGGCGCCGATCCAGCGCCCGGCTTTGGCCGTGAATTCATCGCCCACGACAGTGAACTCGGTGCCATCCGTGCTGTAGCTGAAACCGCAGACCGCGCCTTCGGAAACTTTCACGCGCAGGTAGACCGTGCTCTCTTTCACCGCAACCGCCGCGCTCTCCCGCTGGGCTGAGCAGCGGTTGGCGCCTGCGGCTACCGCATAGGACAAATACACGCCCTCCGCTTGCTTGCGCAGCGCTATGTAGGCGTAGTCCGCGCCCATGATCGCCAGGCCGGTCTCGTCGCCGTCGCTCATCGGATGGAACGTTACCTTGGCTGTCGCGGCGAACACCGGTGCGGGGAATTTCTGCAGCAGCAGGTTCGGCACGTCCCAGTGGTTCTTCGAGACCTCAGGCAGCGGAACCGTGAACAGCCGCAGCACTCCCAACGACGGAGACGGAAACGCCCAGTTCGATTGCGGGTTCGCGCTCCACTGCCATTGCAGTCCGATCCGGCTGCCATTGAATTCGTCCGATTCGGCGGGCGTCGCCACTGGGTACACGCGTCCCACGTTCGGCTTCTTGTATCGCAGCACCGGCTCGCCCTTGCCGGCGGGGTCCTGATGGATGCCGATCACCGGCCAATCCGCCACCCACTTCATCGGCTGCAAATGGACCACGCGGCCATACGCGCCTTTGTCCTGGAAATGCAGGAACCAGTATTCGCCCCCTGGCGTATCCACCCACCCGCCCTGGTGTGGACCGTTGATCGGCGTCGAGCCCTGCGCCAGCACCACCTTGCGATCATACGGCCCGTACACGCTCTTCGATCGCAGCACGAGCTGCCATCCCGAAGGGACACCGCCGGCCGGTGCAAAAATGTAATAGTAGCCGTTGCGCTTGTAGAACTTCGGCCCTTCGATGGTCGGGTCGGTCTGGTGCCCGTCGTAAACCAGCACACCGTCATCCAGCAGCCGCGTCGCGTCGGGGCTCATGCGGCTCACGATCACGACGCTCTTCGTCGCGGCACGGCTGGCCGCGAGCGCGCTCACCAGATACGCCTTGCCGTCGTCGTCCCACAGCGGGCACGGATCGATCCATCCCTTGGCTAATTTGACGAGCAGCGGTTCGCTCCAGGGGCCGGCGGGCTTCTTCGCTTTCGACATATAGATCCCGAAGTCGGGATCCGGCCACATCGCATAGAACTCGCCGTTGTGGTACCGCAACGAGGGCGCCCATGCACCGCCGCCTGGCCGCACTTTGTCGAATACGTCGAACGGCGGCTGCTTGTCGTACACGTGACCAATGAGCGTCCAGTTCACCAGGTCGCGCGAATGCAGAATCGGTAACCCCGGCACCTGGTCGAAACTCGATGCAGTCAGATAGTAGTCTTCTCCCACGCGTACTGGGTCCGGGTCCGAATAGTCCGCGTGCAGCACCGGGTTCTTATAAGTGCCATCGCCGTTATCGGCCACCCAGACTTTGGAGACCGTCTGCCCGTGCAAGAACGCCGAAAGCAAAAGAAGATTGCAGATCCATTTGAGCATCATAAGCCCGCTACTCGCTTCTTGCAGCATCATTGCGCGCCTCGGTTGCCGCAGCCGTGGCGTAGACTGGAAAGCTTGCGCCGGCACGCCTCTGGTTACTCCGCCGGCGGCTTCCATCCGCCAAATGCCTGCTCCAGCCACAGCGCCACGACCAGTGCGACGTCTTCGCGCCACGGCGCGGTGGCGATTTGCACGGCGATGGGCAAGCCGGTGGACGATTCGCCGCAGCGCACCACGGCGGCTGGCCATCCGGCTACGTTGTAGGCCATAGTGTGACTGAAGCCGATGAAGTTCTCACCGATCGTCGAAGTGCCAAGCGGCAACGCCGGGTGGATATAGGCCGGGCAGAGAATCGCGTCGAATCCACCGGCGAGAAACGCCGCCATTTCGGAGCGGTAACGGAACCACTCGCCCCAATAACTCGCGAATCCGTCGATGCCGGTGCGGTAGCGTTCCAACTTATCCAGCCAGCCGGTCAGCAGCGGATGGACGCTGGTCGATCCGATGTCGCGGAGATAGCTCCGCAGTCCGTCGCCGCCATCGGGCCCGAGCAGTTTCATCTCGATCTCGTATGCGGCGCCCAGGCAAGCGGGCTGCGCCTCTTCCACTCGAACGCCCTCGGCGGCGAGCGCCGCCGCCGCCGCGCTCACTACGCGCGCTACTTCCTCGTCGGCTGCCGCGAGACCGTTATCGGTGTAGAACGCGATTCGCAGTTCGCGCACCTCGATGGCGCGCGGATTCCTGAGCGGCATGTCGATCACGGTGTAGTCGCGTCCGTCGGGACCAGCCAGCAGCGGCATCGCGGTTATCAGGTCCTCCACGCGGCGCGCCATCGGACCAATTTGCCATAGCGCTTCGATCCAGCCTCCGGTGGGCGGAAAATGGCCGGTGCGCGGCAGACGGCCGGAAGTCGGCTTGATGGCTGCGCATCCGCAAAAGGCCGCTGGAAGGCGCACGCTGCCGGCACAGTCGCTGCCCAGGCCGAGGGGCGATCCGCACGCGGCGAGTAGCGCGGCCTCGCCGCCGCTCGATCCACCCGGCGTGCGCGCCGTGTCGTACGGATTGCGCGTGGCGCCGAAAATCAGATTGTCGCTCTCGAAGGCGAACAGCAGGTCCGGCAGATTGGTCTTGGCGATAGGGATCGCGCCCGCCCGCCGCAAACGCGCGACCAGCGCCGCATCTTCCGTGGAGCGCGGCGCGTCCTTGCGGCCCAGTGTCCCCGCCGTCACCACCGTCCCGGCGAGTTCGAGCGAATCCTTGATGCTGAACGGCACGCCATGCAGCGGGCCGCGCGGTTCGCTCGCATCGGCCGCCGCGGCCGCCGCCAGCGCGCTTTCCGCAAGCACTTGCACGGCGGCATTGATCCTCGGATTGACCGCGGCGATCCGATCGAGGTGCGCCGTCACCAGTTCGCGCGACGATACACGTCGCTCGCGGATCAGCCGCGCTTGCTGAGTGGCGGAGTAAGTCGTGATATCCGTCATGATGATGGAAAGGACGCGAGAAAGAACACCCTGAGTCTAACATTGGACCGGGGTGGGGCATTCTTTTCCCAGGCCCATGCCAGCCTGGCTCGTGCTGGCTAGGCGGATACACGGGCGGCCTACCGCATGCCGCACTGTGGCCACAGCGAGACCGGCACTTCGGCCCTCACCAGCCGAAAAGTGGCCGGCTGAAAACCACGACGAAGAGCGCGGATGCGCTGAGGAATGCGCCAAAGGGCAGCTCATAGGTAGCTGCGTCCTTGCCAGTGGCCTTGACGTACGCGAGGCCCAAAACGGCGCCGGCGAGGGAGCCTAAGACGAGCACGGTCATGCCGGCATCCAGGCCGAGGTAGCAGCCCAGCAGGGCGACCATTTTGACATCGCCGAAACCCAGGCCTTCGCGATGGCGGACCTTCTGGTATATCCAGCCGGCGCACCACAGAATACCGGACGGCAAGCCGGCGGCCAGCGCGGCCGCAGCCAGGCGGGTGATCCAGCCGCTCGACCCGAGGCCGGCTACCCCCAACACGAGGATCGCCACATCCGGAGTCGACACGAAGAGCGCGAACCCGAGGCCCGCCACGGTGCCCCACACCGTGATCTCGTCGGGCAGGATGCGCTGCTCCAGGTCGGTGAAAAACAGGACCACCATCATGGCGGTGAAGGCGCACATTTTGCCTGCCATGGGAGTCAGCCCGTAGCGATGGACCATGAGAAAGAACAGGCCGCCGGTGAGCAGTTCGACCAGCGGGTAGCGCGGCGGGATGCGCGCCTGGCAATGCCGGCATCGGCCGCGGAGAATGGCGAAACTCAGCAGCGGCACGTTATCGTACCAGGCGATGGGCGCCTCGCACTCGGGGCAATGCGAGCGCGGTCGCACCACCGAAAGATCGAGGGGCCAGCGATAAATGCAAACGTTCAGGAAACTGCCGATCAGCAATCCGAACAACAGCGCGAGACAGGGTTCAATCATGAGAGCACCTCCTGGTAAACCTCCATGGTACGGCGCAGCATGTGGTCCACGGTAAAGTTTTCGATCACGCAACGGCGGGCGTTTTGGCCGAGGCGGCGGGCTAGCGCAAGGTCGCCGGCGAGTTCGCCAATCGCGGCGGCCACGGCGCGCGGGTCGTTATCCACCAGGAGGCCGGTTTCTCGATGGCGCACGACCTCTGGCAACCCGCCGACGCGGCTGGCAATCACGGGCACGGCCGCTGACATGGCCAGCAACGCGGCGGAGCCGAGCCCTTCGGCACGGGTGATATAGACGAACGCCGCGGCTTGCGGCAAGTCGCGCTCCAGATTGCCGGTGAGCAGCAGGTCGATGCCCGCCAGCCGCGCGGCTTCCATGGCCAGCGGTGCGCCTTTTTGCGGATCGTCGAAATTGGCCAGCGCCAGTACACGGTTTCCCGCGGAAGGCTCCAGCAGCGGCACGCCATCGTAGACCACGGCGATTTTTTGCTCGGCGACGCCGCCGGCAATCAGTACTCGTTTGACGAATTCGGAAACCGCCAGGTAATGCCTCGCGCGCGCGTATTTCCAGCGCGAGCCGACGGGGAAGGCAACGCGACGCGCCACCAGCAGCGGAGCGCCGTGCACAATGGCGGCGAGCGTGTGGGTGCGGGCATCGTGGGCATGCACCAGGTCGTGCTTCCGCGCCAGCAGCGCGGCGCGCGCGAAGCTGAGCGGCTCGACGCGCCAGCCGCGCTCGCGCGCCGCGGCGCTGAGCGGTGCGGCGGGACGCGCGAGGAGCGTGGATTCCACTCCGGCGCCGGCGAGCCCTTCGATGAGCCGCAGCACCTGCCATTGGCCGCCGCGCATCTCGCGGCCGGCATCCAGATGCAGGACTCGCATTAGCTCATGTTTCTCGCTTTCGTGTATTTGAGAAACGTGTAGAACGCGGCCATGTAGGAAATCGTCAGGCCCTCCGGGCCATCCAGAAAGCCGGCGTTCAGAAAATAGCTCTTCAGAAACGCCCACGCGGGCGAGAACAATACACGGTAGAGCGGCACCTGGATGCGCCGCGAGGCCAGCTCCTGCGCGGCCAGCGTGGTGTAGCGCTCCATGGTCTTGATATGTTCGGCGAGCGATTCGCAGGTGAAGTGGAGCAGGTTGCCCTGCAAGTGACCGACGCGTCCGCGGACAGCCACGCTTTCGTGTACGAAGTCGCCCACCCATTTGGCCTGGCGCCGGTCGTAAAGCCGCAGCTTGCGGTCCGGGTACCAGCCGGAATGCAGTATCCACCGCCCCATGTAGCGCGCCAGGCGCGGCATGGTGTAGCCGTCGAAGCGGGGCCCTAATTTTTTCAGATTCCAGATCTCGGCTTCCAGCGCTTCGCTTAAGGTTTCGTCGGCGTCGAGCGAGAGAATCCAGTCGTGGGTGGCCTGGTCGGCCGCCCAGTTCTTCTGCCCGGCATAACCGCGCCAGTTGGCCTCGATTACGCGGGCGCCCAGCTTTTCTCCCAACTCGGTGGTGCGGTCGATCGAGCCGCTATCGACAATCAGAATCTCATCGCAGCAGCGAAGGCTTTCGATGGCGCGGGCGATATTGCGCTCCTCGTTGAAGGTGATGATGGTCGCGGTGATCTTCATCGCCCCTCACAGTCCGCCGTCGGCCGCTGGCACCAACATGAAACAGAGCAGGAAAATCACCAGCGCCAGCAGTGCCAGCTTGTGCCGTCCTCCATCCAACTCGCCGCTATCGTAAACCATCGGATGGCGCCGTCCGAAGATCAGCATCGCCAGGCCGCAGAACAGCCAGCCAGACCAAAACCTGCGCTGGTCGAAAAACGAGGCTGCGCCCAGCGGCAGCAGCATCAGGGCAATCACCACCGAGACCACGCCGTGGCGGCGGGGAAAACACGCGTACACGATGTGGCCGCCATCCAGTTGCCCGACTGGCAGCAGGTTCAAGGCCGTGGCCAGCATGCCGACCCAGGCTGCGCGCGCCGCCGGATGGAGATATATGTCGCTCGACGCGACGCCCGGAAAAATCAGTTTGCCGAGCAGCCACTCGATGCCGGGCACGCCATATTGCAGGCTGCCCTGATGGGCGATGCCGGGAATCACCTTCGAAAACGCGAGGCCGATAGAGAGCGCTGGCAGTAGAAAAACGAAGCCAGCCAGCGGACCCGCGATGCCGATATCGAACAGCGCCCGCTTCGAGCAGATGGGCGACCGCAGGCGGATGAAGGCGCCGAAGGTTCCCAACACCGGCGAAGGCAGAAAGTAAGGCAGGCTGGCGTTCACGCCGTACCGCAACGCGGCGATGTAGTGTCCGAACTCATGGGCCATCAGAATGGTGAGCAGGGTGAGCGAAAACGGCAGCCCGGCTAGCAGCGACGAAGGGTGACGCCACAGCTCCGGGTACATCGTAAAACTCTGGTACAGATCGAAGGGCAGATTGCGATCGAAGAATATTTGCATGGAGGCTCCGACCGTGGTGGTCGAAGCCAGCGTGACGAGAAACAGCAGCGCGTTCACCCAGTAACGGTCGCGGAAGCGCGCCTGCGGCAAGCTGGGCGCTTCCGTCGTCCCGCTGGCTCGATAGAGCGAGAGCGGGTACGATGCGGGCGGGAAATCCTGGGGCGACACAATGAGACGCACCGCAGCGGCCTACTGCAGCGTCTGCAACTCCTTGCCGGGCTTGAATCGCACGGCCTTGCCCGGCGGAATGGACACCTCCGCGCCGGTGCGCGGGTTGCGTCCGATGCCCGTTTTGCGGGGCTTCACGTTGAACACGCCGAAGCCGCGCAGCTCGATGCGGTCGCCCTGCTCGAGGGCCTTCTTCATAGTTTCAAACACGGTCTCGACGGCCATTTCGGCTTTCGTCTTGGTGATGCCGGTGCGGTTGACGACTTCGTTGATAATATCCAGCTTGATCAAAAGAACCTCCTATTGGCGCGCGCCAGCTTGCTGCCCGTATCGGTCAACCTTATGATAGGATTGAATTTATCCACATGTCAAGCGAGGGGGCACAAGAGCGTGCTCAGCGCGTCTCCGGCGACGATTTCCGGCGCGCCTGCGGGCGGTTCACAACCGGTGTGACGATCGCGAGCGTCATGGATGGGCAGGGCACGCCACACGGGCTTACGGTGAATTCGTTTACCTCGGTTTCGCTCGATCCACCGCTGGTGCTCGTGGCGCTGTCGCACTCGGCGAGCGTGATGGATGCGTTTCGCGAAGCGCGTTTTTTCGCCGTGAACATGCTGAGCGCAGAGCAGCGTGCGCTCGCCGACCGCTTCGCGCGCAAGGGACAGGACCGCTTCGACGGCCTGGAGTGGACTGCGGGTGAAACCGGCGCGCCGCTGCTCACGGACACGCTGGTGGAAATCGAATGCGCCATGCGGTACCGCTTCACGGCCGGCGACCACGATCTGATCGTGGGCGAAGTGGTGCGAGCCGATGTCCGTGAAGGCGCGCCGCTCGTGTACTTCGGCGGACGTTACCGGAAGCTGGCCGGCGGCGGGAAGTAGCGGCTTTACCCTGTCTTTCGCCCTGCGAGCATTTTCCGGTACGCGGCCATCAGCTCGCCGCGGGCTTGTTGGCCTAGCGGTGCGGGAAGCACGTCGGGCTGGTAGCGCTGGCAAAGTTCCACGGTCTTTTTCAGGCTCTCGGCGAACTCGATGCACGGAGGGCAATCCGCCAAGTGCGCCTCGACCTCCGCACAGGCGTCCGCCGGGAGTTCCAGATTTAAGTAGTCGGATAGCAAGGCAAACACGCACGTGCAATTCTCATCGTGTGGAGACCCCACCTTATCCTCCTTCATTGCCGCCGGACGGAGCCGCGGGTTGCTCACCGGAGCGCAGGTACTCGTCCAGCTTCTGCCGCAGCGCAAGCCGCCCGCGATGCAAACGCGTCTTGACAACGTCTGCGGTCACGTCCAGGATCTCGGCCGTCTCGGCGGTGGAAAGCTCTTCCATATCCCGCAGCAAAACCACCGACCGGTAAGTTGGCGGAAGTTCGCCAATTGCGGCCTCCAACACATCCTTCATTTCCCGTTTCAACAACTGGTCGTCCGGTAAGCCGGACCAGTCGGCAATCTGAATCTTCTTCTCCCCACCGCTGCCGCTCATTGCCGGCAGGAACTCATCCAGTGAAAGCTCGCGCGCCGGCGCGAAGATACTCTTGCGCCGCTTCATCAGGCACGCGTTCTTCGCAATCCGGAATACCCATTGGCGGACCCGCTCCGGTTCGCGAAGCTGATCGAAACTTTCAAAGACTTTGAGCAGAGTGTCCTGCGCCACTTCCTCGGCGTCCTCGCGGTGGCCGCACATGAGGCGGCTGTATTGAAATACCTTGGCGCGAAAATGTCCGACAAAACGGTCGAACGCTTCCGCGTCTCCGGCCATTAAGCGCCGCGCGAGCTCGGTCTCGATTGCGTTTTCCAAACTCCGGTTCCCGCTCTCGATTGTAGCCGGAGCCGGGCTGTCCGCCCAGCACGAACTTGCACAGGCGTCCAAAAGCCATTTTGGGCGGGACTTACCCATTTATTTTCGAGAGTAAAATACTGAACCCTGGTTCTCCTGCGCGATTCTGCCGGAAATGGACGCTATTCCTTCGCCCCCACCATTCGCGGGATCGCCAACGTCGGGCACCCGCGGATATACGCCGTTTGAGAACGCGAGAATACCGTTCTCAAACCCGACGATGCAGTAGCGTGCGAAACGTGACACGACCGGATTTGCTATGATCGCTCTGCAATCGCCGATTTGCGCGTCCTGCGCCAGTCGAGCCTGGAGAACGAGGGACCGTCCATGTCGAAACAGAAGGAAGCCGATCTGATTCTCAAGCTGTACGAATTGCGCCGCGAAGCGACCATGCGCAAGGCGCGCGACTGGTACTTTCGCGAATTCAATCCCGAATCGATGGAGGACATCACCAAGACGCTGTTCAGCGAACAAAGCGGCTATGTGCGGATGGTCTGGACCTATTGGGACATGGCCGCCGCACTGGTCCACCACGAGGCGATCAGTGTCGAGATGTTCACCGACACCAACGGCGAGTATATCGGCGTCTTCACCAAGGTGGAACCTTTCCTGGCCGAACTGCGGGCCATCAACGGGCCACACTATCTGGTCAACCTGGAACGGCTGATTGACGCGACACCCAACGGACGCCAGCGCGTTATCGCCATGCGCGAGCGCCTGAAAACAATGCGCGCACGGCTCGCCGCACAGGCCACCGGCGCCAATTGATGCAACGGAGCGGTTCTCGCCCGGCGCCCCTTACGGCAACGTGAAACGCAGCGCGCCGAAAACCATGCTGGCGCTCGCTGTGGAGGGAGTCCCCGGCGCAACGTACCAGGGTGCACGCGTCAGATAAGAATACTGCGTGATGATCTGCAATGCGCCGTATTTCGGGTTCTTCCAGAAGGTGTAGTAATAGCCGAACATCGGCTCCTGGAACTGCCGGTTGGCCGACGACGAACCCGGAAAGCCGAATCCCAAATAATTGCCCGGCGACACCACCGTGTAGTTCCGGTCGAAATAGGCGCCGCCGTAGTAAGCGAAGAACTGCGATTTGGGCGTGGGCGCATACTCGAAGCCGGCGATGCCCGATACGGAATGCACGGGCGAGATCGAGCCGTTCGGACCGATGGCGAGGTCGGGACCCAGCCCCACCAGGTAGCGTCCGCCGCCGCTCGAATAAAACGTGGTGGCGATCAGGCGAAAGTTCTTCGCCACTTCCAGAACCGTGCCGAATGATCCGCCCAAGCCTTGGGCGTCATAGTAGCTGCCCTGCGCCGGTGAGACCCGGAACTGGCGCGAAACGCCGGCAAGTTCGAAGTGCAGCGCCTTGCCGGAGACCTGCGTGTCGTAGGCGACCTTGGCGACCAGATCCGGCCGCACGTTGGGCGCGGTGGAAACGCTCCCGTTATCCACCTGAGTGGCGGCAAACGCCGGCAGCGTGACTGCGGTGGTGACGTACTGATCGGGGCTCTCAATCGAACCGGCGATCGACCAGTGCTTGTCGGGGTGGTAGACAACCCGGAGTTGCCCCGGCCGCCCCCACACCAGACCCACCAGATAGTTGGAATCCTCGCCCAGACCGAGGAAAACGTTGCTCGATATCTGAGAGACGCCGACGCGGTTGGGCGTCATCAACGTCCAGGTCTGCCCGCCCAACACCTCCCACTTTCCTTGCTGCACATTCGCCCAGAAATGGCGCATGCGGAAAGTGCCGCTGTTGCTGGTAACGTACAGGCTGGTCGGCTGGTTGCCGTAGAAATCCCCCTCGACATAGCCGGTGACCGACATGCGCTTGGTGGGGTTATCCGTGATGGTCAGGGTCACCCGCGAGTTCGCGGCGCTGGATCGGAACTCGTCCATCCTGCCCGCCACCGTGTTACTGAACGGCACCCCTGCAAAGGAAGTCGCGACGCCGCTCCCTATATCCCTGGATCGCCACACATTGGAGAAATCCATGAACCCGCCCGGGGTGAAATCCGCGCCGCCGATGTGAAAGCCAAGCGGCGAGAAGGGCCGCCCATTGTTGTCCACTTCGGCAACGGATATGGATGGCGGAACGGGCAGTGCCGCTGCGGCTTGGGCAGGCACGGCCGCTGGCGCGGCCTGTGCGGCCACCAGGTGGTCGAGCAGTTTCTGCTGAGAATCGATCGCCTTCTGCGCCGATTCGAGCGCTTTCTGCGCGGTTTCCAGCGCCTGCCGCTGCTCATCGAGTTGTTTCTGTTGAGCGGCGATTTGTTCGCGCAGCTTGGCGATGTCGTCGGTGGAAACGGAGCCCTGCGCCATGCATAACATGGGCAACAACAGGGCCAGCGGCAGGAGCGCGCTGGCGATTCCGGTGAGCTTCATAATATTCTCCTGGGGCTGTGGAATTTGCCGGACCCGGTACGGCCAGCGGCGGATCTTGTCGAGCGCGGGAACGCCTAAGATATATAGTAGCAGTTTCGGGCCTTGTTCTCCTTTATCGATGAGGGTGCGGCAAGACGATCCGCGAGGGGCGCGCTACCGCAAGGCGAGGTAGAGTGTAACGGCGGGCGAACTCGAATCCGCTACCGCGACCGAGAGGATCCAGGATGTGTAGCCGCTCGAGACCAGGCTCGCCAGCGGCACATCCACACGCAGCATATCGATCACCGTGCCGGGAATACCGCCAGCGTATGCCGGCGTTAGCGTCTGGCTTACGAAGCCGAACCCGCCGAACGGCGGCTGGGCGAAAGGTTGGGAAACGTTAACCTGAACTGGCTCGGCAGGCACCGGAGCCGGCGAGGCGGCAATCGTCCCGTCCGGCAAAACCGGATTCAGCGCACCGGTTCCGCTGACGAAGATGGACACCGTATCGCCCGGCGTAGCGGGATTCGACGCAGAATTCACCGTGCCGTTGCCATTGAGAACGGCGAATATGTTCGGCTGCGCCGCGACCACCTGCAACGGCAGCGTCTGCGACGTGCCGTCGCCGCTAACGATGGTCATGTTCGTCCGTGCGTTGTTGGCGATTTCGTAAGGCACCAGCACGTTGATTTGATTCTCCGCGGCATAGATGAGGGGCGCGGAGACGCCATCGAAGGACACCTGGGTGCCTCCCAACGAAGTGGAAACCTTGCCGGTGGAATCGAGCTGCATGCCAACTCCGGTGGCTGGCCCCAGGCCGTTGCCGTAGATGCTAACGTATTCGCCGGGCGCCACCGTCCTCGTCACCAGAGACGCGGCCGAATCCGCCACGCCAAGAATGGAAACACCGCTGGGCGTCGAACGCGGCTGGCGCAACAGGAAAGCGGGGCCCACGCCGTTCGCCGGCGGTCCGATCATGCTCAGGCTGCCATCCGGATTCAACGTCAGGTCCTGGCCGGCCATGCCGTTCGGCAACAGTTCGGAAAACAGCACGCTCGACCCATCCGGCGCCAGTTCGGCAAGCAACGAGTTACCCAGTTCGAGAGAGTTCGCGCGCAAGGCGAGACTCGATGGATCGGCAATCAATCCCGCAATCCAGATATCGCCCTGGGCATCGAGCCGCAGCTTCAGCGGAGCCGAGGTCATACCGGTGCTGGAACCGGCCATGCCGTAGTAAGTCGAGAACAGGAGTTTGGCGCCATTGGAATCCAACTGAGCCACGCAATAGTCGCCGGCCGAAAATGTGCCGGAGGGCGGCGTGGCGAACTGAGATTGAACCGCGCCGGACGTAGTGGGAAAACCCGGATCGGTGGTAATGCCCGCAATCGCCACGTTTCCGCTCGCATCCAAGGCGATTCCGCCCAGCGCCGGCAGATACTGGCTGTTGGTCTCGCCCAGAAAGGTGGACCAGACCAAGCCGGTGCCAGCCGGATTCAAACGCGAGACGAATACGTCGGAGACATTGAGCGTTCCCTGGAGTTGCGTCTGAAACGCGCCCGGCGTAACCGGAAAATCGGAGGCGGAAGTCGTGCCGGCGACGGTGGCTGCACCGCTCGCATCCACGGCTACGAGCGAGATGGCGGTGCTCGGAATCAAGGGGTAGCACGAGCCAGAACACGGCAGTTGTTCGGGCACCTGCTCGCCACCGAGCAATGTCGAATAGGCCACCGTGTATGGCGGATCGGCCTGGCTCGCCGGCGAGAGCTTGACGACGAAGCCGTAGGAAAGCTCCTGACCGGTGGCCACGAATGGGATCGCAGTGTCGATCGCTCCCGGCGTGACTGGAAAATCCAATTGGGTGGTCGATCCGGCGAGATACAAATTGCCGGCTGGATCGAACGCAATGGCGCTAATGCCAGTCCCGTGATTGGAACTGGAGTCCTGCCCGCCGAAGGTGCCGGTGAACAACACGTGCGTGCCGGTGCTATCGAGCTTGGCGATCAGACCGGCGATGCTGGAGTTTTGAAACGGGGCGAATGCCGTCGAACCTACAATCCAAAGATTGCCCGCCGGGTCCACGGCGGCGGCGGCGGCCTGATCGTTACTGCCCGCCATGAAGGGAAACTCGGAGATGACGTTGCCAGCCGCGTCCACTTTCATCACGAACATAGGCACCGGTTGTGGGATGCCAACCGGCAACGCCGACGAACCGACGATGAAGCTATTCCCCTGCCCATCCGGGACGATGCAGCACGGCGTGAAATCGAGGTAACTGAGATTGGACTGCTGGGCGTGGACGGTGGAGAGCGACAAGGCGATCAACGCCGCAGCCAGACGGAACGACGTAGGAAGACTCATGGGAAACGCTCCTGGGCAGGGCGCGGAGGAAAGAAACTGCTGGAGCCATTATCTACTAAAGAAGTGCGAAGCGCAATGGGCTTATCCCGGCCAAGTGTCTCGTGCGGTATCCCGGAATGGGGCCGAGCGTGCTCGGCCCCTGCGAAACGCGGCGGGCAGAGCTTAGCGAGCGGCGCTGTCTTTCGGCGTTGCCAGGTAGCCTATGATCTGATCTTTGGTGATCTGATTGATTACGATCTCGTACGGAGTGTGGCCGCCCTTGGCGGTCAGGAACTGCACCGGCTCGTTGGCATTCTTATCCTTCTTCTCGTACTGCTTGTCGTCGGCCGAGACGATGACCGTGTACTTATTGCGCTTGGGATCGGTCTTCTCCAGCTTCAGCGTGATGTCGCCGACGCGCTGCGGCTGTTTGGTCCTGCCCAGCTTGATGTCGAAATAGTTGCGTTCGCCCCTCATCTTGAGCGCTTGCAGTTCGGTGCCGTTGGTGGCGATAAGCCCGCTTTGCACGCCCAGGTCGCCGGTGACGCTCTTGAGATCCGCGATCGTCTTCTCGAGCTGGCTCTGCGTCATGGCGGCCTGCGACTTTACGGAACCCACGTCGGTGGAAACGTCGGCGATCTTGGCGTTGGCCGCCGTCACGGACTGATTGACCTCGGTGATCTGGCCGGTCACCTGCTGTTGCATCTTGGCTTCTTCGGCCTGAAGCTGCCGGGCCAATTGGTCGGCGTGAGCTTGCGCTTCCACCTTTGCCTGGCTGGACATGCTCCGGGCCTGCAAGTTGGCGGTCGCCAACTGGTCTTTCAGATCTTCGATGTGGCGAGCTTCGGCCGCCGTGCTGACCGAGGATTCGTCACGCACGCCGGATACCGCCGCCTGCAGCTTTTCGATCTTCTGCGTCGACTCGGTGCGAAGGTGGTCCACCTGCACGAACAGGTAGATATTGACTGCCAACAGGGCGATCAGCCCTCCTGTCAGCAGCGGTATTGCCACGCCCGATTTCTGGGGCGGGGGCTCGTATGAGGTTATGCTCACGTCTTGAACTCCTTAAGCTTTCTAGTATAGATGGGAATGGGCCGGATGCGGTTTCATCCCCGTCCCCACCCGATACGGCTGCCGCGGCCGATTCTACCGCTCTTGGACTGTGCTTGGGCCGGGCAGCGGCGGGGGCTTGGCTTCGGCGGTATCGTGCCTCGGCCCGAGGCCCAATGCGATCAGAGAGAGAGAATCGATCTTGCCCGTGCCTTGCAGATTCTGCTCGCTCTGAAATTGTCTGAGGGCGTCGATGCTATTCTGACCCCACGCTCCGCTTGCGTCTTCTGGCTTCAGGTAGCCCTTCGCCGCTAGCGCCTGCTGAATTTCCTGGTACCGCTCCGGCGCCGGCGCCATTTGGCGAGGCCGACGGGGCGCCACCGTCGCCCTCCTGCCGCGCCTGGAAGACGCAGACTTGGAAGCTACCGACTTCGGCCGGTTGGCATTGGTCACGCCGGGTCTAGCGGCCGTGGGCTTATGCGCGGCACTGGCTGCCACCGGGCGCTTGCCGCCGGCCGCGGGTCGGGCCGCGACCGTATTAGCGGCTGGCTTCGCAGGTGGTTTCGCCGCGGGTTTTGCCGCTGCCGGCGCCGATTTCGCAACGACCGGCGCGGCCGGTTTTTTCGATTGCGCCGCCGCGGCGGCTGCACACGCCATTACCGCCGCTAAGGCGCACAAAACCCTTCGCATATTCAATGTCTTAATTTTACCAGGGAACCGCGGCCCCCAAAGTTGCCCCTCGGAGGCCGCGCGAGCCTTCCGTTACGGCTTGGCCGGCAGGAAACCGGCAGGGTAGCTGTAAACCCACTTGGGCGAGTTTGGCGCCTCCTGCCGCAGGATGTGGAACTGCACCGCGTCGCCAGGCTTCAGCGTGGCCTGTACCTTCTTCACGTCCTCGATGCTGTTGATACGCTGTCCGGCAATGGCGACGATCACGTCGCCTTTCTGCAGGTGGATGTCCTCTGCGAAGGAATTGGGTTCGACCTCCAGCACCCGCACGCCAGCCTTTTCCTTGATGCCAAGCGTCTCGATCTGGCGCTCGGCCAAGGTTTCGATTGTCATGCCGAAGCTCACTGCGGTGCCTTCCCCTTTTTCCGGGGTGGCTTCGCTGCCGTTGCCGAACCGGTCGGGGAAGAGCTGCGCCCGGTCGGCCACCTGCACTTTGAAGTTCAGCCGCTTGCCTTCCCGCACCACCGTCAGTTCGAGCGAATTGCCCACTGGCGTGGAGGTCACCGTGGCCACCAGTTGATTACCGTCGCGAATCGGCTTGCCGTTGATGGCCACCACCACGTCGCCATCCTTAATGCCGGCCTTGTCCGACGGGCCGCCCGGCGTCACCGACTGCACAAACACACCCTCGCTGACACCGCTGGCCTTCAGGTTCGCCGCCGTTTGCGGATCGTCCGCCTGGCCGAATGAGATACCGACGCCGCCGCGGGTTACCTTGCCATCTTTAATGATGGCGTTGTACACCATCACCGCCGTGTTGATAGGCAGGGCGAAGCCGATGCCCTCATACGCACCCGAACGCGATGCGATGGCAGTATTGATGCCGATCACCTCGCCGCGCATATTCAGCAGTGGGCCGCCGGAGTTGCCTGGGTTGATGGCGGCGTCGGTTTGCAGAAAATGTTGAAACTGCATGCTGGCATCCACTTCGCGGTCCTTCGCGCTGATGATGCCGGCGGTCACTGTCTCCTGATAATTGAACGGCGAGCCGATCGCCACCGCCCAGTCGCCCACCTGCACCCCGTCGGAGTTGCCGATCTTGGCCGGTTCCAGCGCGCTCTTGCCGGTCACCTTGATCACCGCCAGGTCGGTCGACGCGTCCGTGCCCACCAGCTTGGCGTCGTATTCGGCCACATCGCCGTGAAACTTAACCCGGATGCGGTCGGCCTTGTCTACCACGTGGTTGTTGGTCAGGATGTAGCCGGCCCGGTCCACCACCACGCCAGAGCCCAACGCCTCGGTGCGGCGCGATCTCATGTTCGGGCCGCCTTCGCCGAACGGGTTGCCGAAGAAGCGATACAGAAAATCGTTCATTCCGCCGTCGCCTTCGCCCTGGCCCTCGCCTTGGTCGCCCTCGTCTGGCTGAAGCTGGCGCCGCCGCCGGTTGGGGTTCTGCGGCGCTTTCGGCATGTAGGTGGTCGAAATGCTCACCACCGAAGGCTCGACCTGTTTGGCGATCGGCGTGAACTGGCTCGGCAACTCAACCGCGGCCGGAATCGTCAGTGGCGTTGCGTCCGGCGCGAAATTGCCTGTGCTGGAACGGGCGGCCTTCACTCCCGTGGTGACCAGCGTGCCGATGACGACGCCGATCGCCAGCGTGAACACAATCAGCGTGACCGAAAACAGCTTCTCGGTTCGTAACCTGTCGAAGAATCTCATGGAATGTCCTAACTCCTACGCTCCGCGCCAGCCTGTGTCAAAACGCATCGGGCTGCCGATTAGCCTAATTAAGATGGATGTGGCCGTGTGCCCCATGGTTTCACCTCCACCAGCACCACTCCTCCCAGAATCAGGCCCGCCCCGGCCGCCGCTCTTCCAGAAAGGCCCTCGCCGGTCAGGAAGTACGACGTCAGCCAGGCCATCACCGGCTCCAGCATGTAGATCAGTGCCGTACGGGTAGAAGTAGTATACCGCTGAGCCCACGCCTGGACGGTAAATGCCAATGCTGTGGCCAACAATCCTGTTACCAGTATCGCGCAGACCACCGAGGGGCGCCACTCCGCGTGCGGCTTCTCCAGCCACCACAACAGCGCCCAACTCCACGCTGCCGAGGTCGCGATTTGCGTCACAGAGAGCAACTCGAAGCTGATCTGGCCCGAGTAGTGGCCCAGCGCGACGATGTGCGCCGCGAAGCCGAACGCGCACAGCAGTGTCAGCAGGTCGCCCTGGCTGATCGAGCCCAGGCTGCCGTGGAGCGTCATCAGTCCCATTCCCACCGTCGCCACCAGTAGACCGGCGACATCCGACCCCAGCGGCCTGATTTTATAGACCACCGCGGCCAAGACTGGCACCAGGACCGAGCACAGGCCCGTGATAAAGGCCGATTTGGGCGCGCTGGTGAGCCGCAGGCCGAGCGTCTGCGTGACGAAGCCGGCAAATAGCAGGCTGCCGATCATGACCCCTGCGCCCACCGATTTCCAGTCGCGCGCGCCTTTGCCCACGCCGCGGAACAGGACCAGCAGCGCGGCCGTCGCCAGGGAAAACCGCAGCGCGAGAAAGTACAGTGGGGAGATGCCAGTCAGCGCCGATTTCACCACCACGAAAGTGGCGCCCCAAACGATTGTGTTCCAGACCAGCAGCGCCTCGGCGGCGCGCTCCCGCTTCACCGCCCATCGCTCCCCGGCTCGGTCAGTTGGGTACCGAGCAACCACAGCATCAGCAGGAAGATGCGTTTCAAGCCCAAATCGCGGCCTTCGGGCCGGAACCATTCCTGCAACGTGTGCGCTCCGCCGCCGACGCCGCCGGCGCCGATGGCGATGGCCGGCGTGCCGAGCGACAGAGGAATATTGGCGTCGGTCGAAGCGCAATCCAGGCGGGAGCGTATTCCGAGGTGCGCGTCCACCGCGCGGATGTATTTGAGGATGGGCGCATCGTCGGCCAGCGCCGCGGCGGGCCGCGAACCGATCTCCTTCAGGCGCGAGGTAACCGGGCCGCCCGTGGCGCGCTGGTTCTCGGCTTCCCGCGCGCGCTCCACCGCCCGTTCCAGCGCGCTGACCAGTTCGTCCATCTTCTGATTGCTTTCCGAGCGAATGTCGATCTTGGCGCGCGCCGCCTGCGCGATCGCGTTCACGCCCGCGCCGCCTTCAATCATCCCCACGTTGATGGCCGACTTGGGCGAGCCATCGACCGCCGTATCCGCGAATAGCGCCACCGCACGGCACAGCGCGTGTAGCGGATTGCCAACGCCAAAATCGCTCCAGCTATGGCCGCCCGGGCCGCTAAAAACGGCTTCGAAGCGCCGGCTTCCCAATGCCCGACAGGTGATGTGATCGGTATTGGCCCCATCGGCCACCACGAATGCCGCGATCTGGCGCGCCAGCGCGGATTGCTTGCACAAATAGCGCATGCCGAGCAGATTGCCTTCGCCTTCCTCGCCCACGTTGGCCACTAACAGCGGGCTCAGAGCGAATTCGGGCAACTTCGGCCCCGACTTGCAGGCGCGGGCGAAGCCGAGCAGCGCGGCCAGCCCGGCGCCGTTGTCGCATACGCCGGGGCCGCGGAACCGGCCGTCGGCATCTACCGCGATTTCATCCTTCGATCGCGCCGGAATCACCGTGTCCAGGTGCGCCGTCAGCGCCACGTACGGCCCATCGCCCAGTGCCGCGACTACGTTGCCCACGCGGTCGATCGAGGCCTCCCAACCGAGCGCGCGGAACTGCTCCAGAAACCACGCCGCCCGGTCCGCCTCCTGAAACGTCGGCGCCGGCACGCGGCACAACTCCAGGTGCTTTTCGTTGATCCACTGCTTCTCGCGGGTGAACCATTGCAGGCATTCCTTCACCCCGCGATGATCGGTCAATCGATTCAGGTTCACCCCGTCCGCCGCGCCGACAGCCATCTGTTCGAGTGTAGCAGCCGTGGAGCGGAACCCGTTCTATTGACGGCGCGAAGCCCCCCGCGCCTATTCGCCGAGAGCTTTCTCGATGGCGCTGCGGAGTTCCGGTGCGTCCGGCTTCACGGCGCTGGGAAAGAACGCGATCACCTGGCCGTTTTTGTCGATCACGTATTTGCTGAAGTTCCACTGCGGTAAATGCCCGGAAGCACCGAGGAATTGATAGATCTGCGACTGATCCGGATTGGCCTTAGTGACGACCTTCGAGAACATCGGGAAGGTCACGTCGTACGTGCGCTTGCAGAACGTGGCGATCTCCGCGGGAGTGCCCGGTTCCTGTCCACCGAAATCGTTGCTGGGAAATCCGAGCACCTCAAACGCCTTGCCGCTCATTTCGCGATGCAGCTTTTCGAGACCCTCGTATTGCGGCGTGAAACCGCACCTGCTGGCCACGTTCACCACCAGTGTGACTTTACCCTGAAACGCGGCCATGTCGGCCGGCCTACCGTCCAGATAGGTTGTCTTCAATTCGTAAAACGACTTCACTGCGCCTCCCGAGTCTTGCGCGGTTGCGGTCGGAGCGGCCACGGCGGCAGCCATCGCGAGAAATGTCAGAATGTGTTTCACTTGTTTGTTCCTCTCCAGTGCGACGGAGTTCGCGAGCGAGCTCCAGTAGCTTAGATCCAAGTTAGCCCAGGAAGGCGGCCGGGGTCAAACGGGGTGAGGCTTCGCGTCTTACAGCCAACGCCAGGTAGGCGCCCGCGGCTGCTGTGACTCTTAAGTCGACACTTGGGCCTCGTGGATTCGAACTGGACTGGAAGCCATTACTGCCGACGTCTCACTCCCACCCCTGCCGCCGGCTCAAGCGGGCTGGAAAATCTTAGCCGCCGATTTCTTCCTGGTATTGAATCTTACAGTCATTCAACTACCTCCTCGCCTGGATTCGCAGAAAGTTGGGCACGGGGGTTTCGGAGGCTACCACCATGTAGCCGCCGCCGCAGCCGGAGTACATGGCTCCAGAGTAGCGGGACTGGAACCACGTCAAGATCGCTTTCAGATCGGTGTGGATGGTCGGGCGGGGACTGTGTGCGGCAGAATCGCTTCCCAGCATTGCATGCAGTGATTCAGCGAAGCTCCCAGGCCGCGGACGTCCCGATTCACGATGCCGTCGAAACACTGCTGGCCGGTTTCTCCCAGTTCGCGAATCCATCGCGGATCCAGATTCTGAATCCCCGGCGGGTTGTAACCGGGAGGCCGCTGGTTGATCGGCACCAGATAGAGAACCTCTTCCAGCCAGCGCCCTACCTCCGGATCGGAACAAGACTAGACGTGCGACGGGAAGGCGCCGCTCTCGACGCCGGGCACGCGCTGATACCACTCCGGCAGCGGCTTGCGGTCGATGGCGCGGATCGCGTGTAACCCAGGTCGTGGAAGTGACGGGCCAGCGCGCCCGCGATGAACCCGCCGGCGCCCGCGATCACGATCAGGTCGTCTCGCTCCAGCCGGCGGTCGATTTGAATGGCGGAGTTTTCTTTCATTAGGAGTATGCTGCGGCAATGTTTCTTTGGTGGGGCATGCTTTCGCTTGCCCGTGGTTTCCCCGGGGCCGGCGCCGCGCCCGGAGCAGACGGTCGACACACGCGTAGCCAAATCGGATGCTATGCTTGTGGTGTTCGTAAAAGGCGTTCATGTTGTTCTCCTTCGAAGGCTTCGAATCCCTCGCAAGGTATAGTATGGACGCCTCCTGTTTCACCACCGCCCCGGCGCCAGCGGGATATCAAGGGCACAGCCCTTGGCTAGCTTGCCCTACCTACGCCGCTCAGCGCGCTCTGTGGTTCGGGAACAGAATTGCCACGCTGCGTGCGGCATTCGCGCAAGGTTGACGCGAGGCCCGTGCACATATTATCGTTAACTCAAACGAATATCCACACGCCGTCGGCCGCTCTGCCATCCGCTATGTCGAACTCATCCCAACCCTGGCACTATCTGATCCTGACTGCAGCGAACGCCGATCAGGCGGCGGCTTACGAAGCGCAGATCCGTGTGCGCCGCGAGACAGGTCCGTTGACCCACGTGCGAAATGCGCTGGTGGTCGCCGACCCGCAGGGGCGCCGCGTGGGCAGCGGCGGAAGCACGATCGAATGCCTGCTCGAAGTGCTGCGCCGCGAGGCCGCCTCGGGCCAAAACGTCGCCGGCTTCGCAGCCGCCGAGAAGGTGCTGCTCGGCCTACGCATTCTGATCGTGCATGCGGGGGGCGACTCGCGGCGCCTGCCCGCCTACTCGCCCTGCGGCAAGATCTTCGTCCCCCTCCCCGGAGACTCCGCTTCCGCGCTCACACCGACGCTGTTCGACCGGCTGGTCCCAGCCTTTCTGGACCTGCCCGCCGGCGCGCCAAGCACGGGGCAGATCGTGGTCACCTCCGGCGACGCACTGATACTTTTCGATCGCGCCGAGCTGGGTTCCCTTCCGCCGGGGCTCACCGCGCTCAGTTCCCCGGTGTCGCCCGATGAGGCGGCGCGTCACGGCGTACTCTGCGCCAACCGCGATGGCTCCGTCCGCACGTATCTGCAGAAACCGGACGTGCCACGCCAGGTGGAGGCCGGAGCGATTGACGCCGATGGCCGGAGCGCGCTCGACATCGGCGTGATGAGTCTGGACGCCGCCGCCGCGGCAAGGCTGCTGGGTGCCTTTTGCCAAGCTCACGCGGAATCGGCCGATGGCCCGGCCGCGATTTCGTGGACTCCGGAGGGCTGGCGGATCGCGCTCACGCACGGCATCGATCTGTATCGCGAGATTTGCTGCGCACTCGGCACGGACACCACGCTGGAAGACTACCTGCGCGGCGTACGGTCGAGTGGATCGAAACTCGCGGAGCCGGTGTTGGCCCGATTGTTCGAGGAACTGCGCACCATTCCATTTCATGTCCGGATGCTCCGCCAGTGCAGTTTCCTGCACTTCGGATCCACCAGCCAGTTGATCACGAGCGGCCTCGAACTGATCCGCCACGATACAGGTGCTGCGCCATATTGCACCATATTATCGATCGGCTGCGCGACTCACGGCGGCGGCGCACTCGACGGCGCCGATGCCTGGGTCGAGGGCTGCCGTCTGCACGCCCCGGTGCACCTGGCGCGCCGCAATGTGGTGGTGGGCATCGACGTATCCGAACCACTCGAACTCCCGACGGGAGCTTGTCTCGATCTATCGCCCGGCATGAACCGGGAAGGCCGGCCGGTCTGGTTCATCCGCTACTACGGCATCGACGACACATTCAAGCATTCCGTCGCCGGCGGTGCCACGTTTTGCGGAAAACCGCTGGTCGCCTGGCTGCGTGCGGCCGGCGCAACCGAAGCCGAGATTTGGAGCGGCGATACGCCGGAAGCCGAACGCACGCTCTGGAACGCCCGTGTTTCCCCGTCAGAAAGCGAACACGCAGCGTACCGGCATTGGCGCTGGATGCTCGACATCGACCGCGCCTCCCCGGAACAGAAGCGCGCCTTCCTCGCCGCCGATCGATACAGCTCCGCCGAGATCGCCGTGCGCGTGGATCACGATGCTTTTCACAGCCGCCGCGCGGCGATTCGCGCCGACGCGATCCGCATGCAATCCTTCGTCAGGCGCGGCTGATTGGGGAACGCCCCTTGCGTTGCGCTCCAATTCTGGCCGGGGGCTCGGGAGTCCGCCTGTGGCCGATGAGCCGCCACGAGCTGCCGAAACGGTTGATCCCGCTCGCCGGCGGCCGCGCGTAGCGTCAGAGTCAGGGAGAGCGGAAGCTTATGGTAGTCGATGATTGAGCCTCGCCTTTCCGGTGGCACAAGGGTCGAGATATCGAAACATCGTCTTCAGGTCTTTCGCTGGCTGGATGCGCGGACTATCAGTTGTGGCGAGAAGAGAATGCGCCGCGGTACGGTGGGCGCTTTCGTCTGCATCGAATTCATCAGCAGGTCCGCGGACGTCCGGCCAATCAGAGCGCTGCTCTGGTCGATGGTGGACAGCGGCACGCGGAGAAGGTCGGAATAGTGCACATTCCCGGCGCCGATCACCGCGATATCCTGCGGAATCCTGAGGCCCGCTTCCAAAATCGCTTTCATCGCCCCGGCTGCCACCGGGTCGTTGTAGCAGAAAACGCCGTCGGGGCGCGGCTTCAACTCCAACAACCGCCGCATCGCGCTATATCCGGCGGCGTCCTCATATTCACAGCCGCTGATGCATCCACCCGAGACCGCAAACTCATGGCTCTCGAGCGCGCGGCGATACCCGCTCAGCCTCCCGGTTCCGGTCGAAATAGCCGGCCCGCGAATGTGCGCAACGCACGTGCATCCTTGCTCAATCAGATGCGAGGTCGCCAAATAGCCGATCTCCTCGTTGTCGACGCCAACGTAATTTGCATGCAAGCCCGTAACGGTGCGGTCGATGAACACATACCGCGCGTTGGTGGCCGCGAGCGCATCGGTAAGCTGTGGGCTGGCCCGGCCGGCGGCAGACGCGATGATCAGGCCGTCAACGCTGCGCCCCTGAAAAGACCGGATCTGCTGCAGTTCCCTGTCCGCGCGCTCACCGGAGTTCGCGATGAGGATCTGATATCCCTGCGGTTCCAGCTTGTCGCCGATCCCTCTGGCAACCTCCGCAAAAAAGGAATGCATCATATCGGGAACTATCAGTCCGATGAGGAAGGTGCGGCGGCTGGCCAGCCCGCGGGCCATAAGATTCGGCTGGTACTTGAGTTCCTTCGCGCGCTGCAGAACGCGCCGGCGCGTTTCCGCGCCGACATCCTGGTGATTCCGTAACGCTTTGGAAACCGTCATCAGCGAGACGCCCAGATCGTCGGCGATGTCCTTCATTCGAACTGACACGTTGAGTCTCCTAAGCTCGTGATCTCCCGATAACTGCTTCTTCGCGCGTAACGTACACGGATAACACAGTGTTTCACTTGAACTGCAAGCCGGACGACGCAGATGCGCGGCGGCACGACGCTCGTCTTAGCAGCCCGCTTCCAGGCGCTCCGCCAAACTAGTCTCCCGTTTCCAAAGTTCGTTTACCGCTCCTTGACGGTCGCGGCTCTGTTTCGGAGCCGCGCGCGGAAGCAAGCGGTCAAGACACTTCAGAGAGACTACACTAGCACGGGCCTACACCGCTCTCGACCTTGACAGGCCTCGATTATAGCGCTATAGTCTGGCTTCAGGTCACATTGGCTAACGCGTCGGGCGGGGGGGCAATAGTAGGCATGCCGATCTTGATTTTGCCGGTTGCGAGGCTGCTCTCTCTCGCCGGCGTTGTCCGGCACTATCGGCTCCAGCGGAACCAACCTGACTATAAGTGAGGGTAAACGGATGTCAGAAACGATATATCTAATCGCGAACGGCGATCTGCGCCTCTCGGCAAACCGGAACTGCTGGGCCGCGCAACAGAAGGTCGAAGAGGCCGTGATGGCAGCAGTGCGGGCCGAGGGAGGGAAGATCCAGCGTGGCCACCCGTATGACCCTGCCTTACAGCACGGCTTCATTGGCAGCCAGAAGCAGGGGATTGAGGTATTCAAGACCATTCCGCCACAGGCGCCACTGATTGTCTGCGAGGCCGTATGGCAATACAGTCACCAGGTTCTGACCGGGCTCGCATCGCACAAGGGGCCGATTCTCACAGTCGCCAACTGGAGCGGCGAATGGCCAGGGCTGGTGGGAATGCTCAACCTGAATGCCTGCATGACGAAGGCTGGCATTCCGTTCAGCACACTGTGGAGCCTCGATTTCAAGGATGAGTTCTTCTTGCGCGGACTGCGCAAATGGCTGGACGGAGAGATGGTCGTTCACGATATCAGCCACGTGCATCCATTAAAAGACATGAAGCTTCCGGAAAAAGCCGCGAAGGCGGGCGAGGAACTGGCCGGCCAGTTGCGCCGTCAGAAGGCCATCCTCGGCGTCTTCGACGAAGGCTGCATGGGCATGTACAACGGCATCATCGAAGATTGCTTCCTGCTGCCGCTGGGCGTGGGCAAGGAGAGGCTGAGCCAGTCGGCCCTGTATGCCGAGATGCTGGCCACGCCGGAGGCCGAGGCGCGCGCCGTGCGGTCGTGGCTGGACGCCAAGGGAATGCGTTTCCTCACCGGTCTCAACCCAGAGACCGACCTGACCGACGCGCAGATTCTCGAGCAGTGCAAGATGTACATCGCCGCGTTGCGCATCGCCGACGATTTCGGCTGCGACGTAATCGGAATCCAGTACCAGCAGGGCTTGAAGGACCTCTGTCCGGCGTCCGACCTGGCCGAGGGTTTGTTGAATAACTCCGACCGGCCGCCGGTGCATGCTCGCGGCAACGGGCGCGTGCTTTATGAAGGCCAGCCGCTACCGCACTTCAACGAAGTGGACGAGTGCGCCGGCCTGGATGCGCTGATCACCAATCGTGTGTGGCGGCATCTGGGGTTTGCTCCGGAGACCACATTGCACGATGTGCGCTATGGCGAAGAGTTTCCCGTCAACGGCCAGAATGAGTTCGTCTGGATGTTCGAGATCTCCGGCGCCGTGCCACCCGCCCATCTCATCGGCGGCTATGCCGGAGCGGTGAGCGAGCGGCAGCCTCCCATGTACTTCCGTCTGGGTGGTGGAACGGTGAAGGGCGTTAGCAAGCCGGGTGAAATCGTCTGGAGCCGCGTCTACATCGAGTCCGGCGCTTTGAAGGTGGACATCGGCCGCGCCCGTGCTGTGGAACTGCCGCGGGAAGAAACCGAACGCCGCTGGAACATCACGACGCCGCAGTGGCCCGTCATGCATACCGTCATGTACGGTGTGGGCCGCGATCAATTGATGGCGCAGCACAAATCGAATCACATCCAGGTCGCCTACGCGCCCGACGCGACGGGCGCCGGCCACGCGCTTGCCGTCAAGGCCGCCATGTTTCAGGCTCTCGGGCTCGTAGTGAACGTCTGCGGCACCAACACTGGGCTCTGAATCGAACGCCAGCGAGGATGCGGCGATCGGCATTGGCAGCCTATGAACCGGCGTGTGATCGTATTGCGCGGGTTCCCTTCGGTGAAGCATATGCACCGCGTGGATAACTCGGCCGAGGTCCACGCGTGACCGGCGGGCGGTTCACCTCGATACAACGCAGAGCGGCTGGAAGCTCTGTTCAGCCGCAATGCCGTACTTCTTCATTTTGCGATAGAGCGTCATCCGGGACCACCTCAACTCAGCCGCAGCCTTGGTCTTGTTCCAACGCGCGCTGCTGAGAGCACCGATCAAGCGCTCCCGGTCGCCGCCGGGCGTGGTCAACCCACGCATGGTTTCGGACTTAAACCACTCCGGCAAATCGCTTTCTCCAATCGGGCCGGCCGGCGGATGGATGAAAATCGCCTCGACCAGGTTGCGTAGTTCCCGGATGTTCCCCGGCCAATCGTAGTCGATGAGGGTCTGGAGAACCGAGTCGGTCCATCCGGCAACGGCATTTCCGGTACGCCGATTCAGAACTCCGACGTAGTAGGAAAGCAGCTCCGGGATATCCTGTTTACGCTCGCGCAACGGGGGCAAATGGAGCCGGGCAACGCTCAGGCGAAAGAACAGGTCGCTGCGGAAGGTCCTGGCGGCAATCATGCCGGCGAGGTTCTGATTGCTGGCCGCGACAATACGGACGTCGAGCGGAAGGCTGGTGTTGCTCCCGAGGCGCTGAATCTCACGGGCTTCGAGCACGCGCAAGAGCTTGGACTGAGCATGCAGGCTCATCTCACCGATCTCATCCAAGAAAACCGTCCCTCGGTTGGCATACTCGAGCCTGCCGGGGTGGCTGGTGGAGGCGCCGGTGAAAGCGCCCCGTTCATAGCCGAACAGCTCACTCTCCAGCAGCGAATCCGGAAGGGCGGCGCAGTTGATGCAGACAAACGGGCCGCGCCAGCGACGGCTGCTGCTATGAATCACCTCCGCAGCCAGGTCCTTGCCGGTGCCGGTTTCTCCACTGATAAGCACACTGCAATCGGAGGCGGCGAGACTGGGCAGTTGCGATCGCAGATGACTCATCGCCGAGCTTGCACCTACGATGCGCGAGAGGTCGCCTCTCGCCAGCGTTGGGGGGCAGGTAGCGGGGAGGCGATTCGACAGCGATGCGCCGACGGCGGCTGCGACATCCGCGAGCGGGTCAGTCTGCTTGAGAAAATCGGCTACCCCGGCACGCAACGCATCGAGTAACATCGCTTCGGTACGGTTGGGCAGCCACAGCACGACGGGCGCGCGACAGCCGGACGAACGGATACGCCGTAACGCTTCCAGGAAGTTCGGTCCAGCCGGATCCAATTCTCCGAGACAGATTGCATCGGCGCGCTCGAGCGACCGGGATAACTCATTCCAATCGCTGCACTCTTCTACCGCGAATCCCCCGCCTCGCAATCCGCTTGAGAGTCGCGCCCTGGCCGTAGCGCGGAAGTCGACAGCCACTACATTTGTGTCCACGAGTCACCCTCCGAGGTTCCGCGAACCGTGTCCCGTCCGATCCCGACCAGGAAGTTGTACCACGGCAGACTAGGGCCGTCAAGAACAAACCGCAGTGTATGGCACTTTGTGTTGGCTACTCTCTTGCAAGGAAGTGATCGAAAGGACATTTGTGTTATCGATGGGCTCCGATCCGGAAGATCCTCCTCTGTCCGTGCCTCGCGATGCCGTATATACCAATTACCTTCAAGCTGGTAGCACGGCACGCGAAATCATCCTTGAGTTTGGCCAACACCACCGCGGGGAAAGGTACCCGCGGATACACACCAGGTTAGTCACTCACCCCGCCTATGCTGAAGATTTTCTGCGAGTAATCGCGGAAGCCCTCCGTAAGTGTAAGGCAGATATCGACGAAGAGCCACACCCAACGGGCGGCGTTCAGTAATAATCACGAGTGTAACAGGCTGTGACGAGCTGTTACACCCACTTTACACGGGTACTGGAGGGATGACGGTGGCCCCCGGAGCACTTGCCCATCACCGCAAACGCTCGACAACCCGTCTGCCGACAAACTCGCCCCGTGTAACTTTGCAAGTTACAGGCGTTCTGGATTAGCCGTCATCGGCACTGGCTAACGTGCGAATCCAGTCACTTACAGCACTAGCGTGTCGCGTTCCGAATGGCACGGTGCGTGCCTAAACAGGGCCTCCGGGAGCCGGATATGGGCGACTACACGGTTGTGGCCGATGCCGGCCAATCCATCATCAACGTTCTGTGGGATGAAATCCAGGCCGACCCGCAGGTTAACGCGCTGATTTCGACCGAAAGCGCTATCTCACTGGAATCGCCAGCCGATCTGGCCGGTAACAACTCCGTCCTGGTGTCGATCTATCTCTACCGCATTGTCGAAGACGCCTACATGAAGAACCAGTTCGTTTCCGTCGCGGGTTCCGGAGGGGCGCAGCGCAAGCCGCCTTTGATGCTCGATCTGTACTACCTGATCACACCCATGGTAGGAGCGCCTCGCGATCAGCAAATCGTCCTGGGCAAGATCATGCAGGTGTTGTACGACAGGGCGATTCTAGAGGGCCCCGACCTCTCCGGAACGCTGAGCGGCGGGAGCCAACAGCTTCGTGTGGTACTCAATCCGGTCTCACTCGAAGAAACCACCAGGGTCTGGCAGGCGCTGGAGGTTCCGTACCGCCTCTCGCTGTGTTACTTGGCGCGCGTGGCGATGGTGGATTCGCACTTCGAACAATTCAGCCAGCCCGTACTGGGGAAGGTAGACACGCTACAGCGAAACTAAGTCGAAGATATGGCAACGGCAATCCAGAATCTCGAATCCCAGGGCGTCCAAGTGGCGTTCGTGCTGGAACTGTACGATGGATTCACCGGGTTGGCGGACCTAGCCGGCGAGGTTACCGTCGAGGTGGCCGGCCACGAAAACGGATGGCAGAAGCCTAACGTCGCGCAGTTCGTGTTCTTTCTTCTCACGCCGGGCAGTTACACGGCGAGCGTCGCCAGCAGTCCTCTGACGCCGAACTATGCTCCGGCCAGTATTCCGATTACGGTACCCGCTGCCGGTTCGTTATGGCCGGCCTTCCCGGACCGCACGTTGGCGGACCCCACGAAGCTGCTGGACGACCCAACGCAAACCGCCGCCTATTTGGCGCAGCGGGCGCAGGCGACGCTGGCACCGACGGTTCAGTATCCATTTCCGACGGGCGCGTCGCTGGCGCGAGGAACGGTAACGGCGGCGGGCGCGCCTTTGGCGGGCGCGAAAGTTACCCGCGTGGGCGGCACGGAACAGTACGTAACAGCCGCCGACGGCCAGTACGTGCTCTTTTTCGACTCGGTTGCCGGCACAGGTCAATCGGCGACGCTGCAGGCGGTGTGCGCACCGCATCCGAATCAAGCTATCACGGTGACGCTACTGCGGGGAATGACGGTGTCCGGGGACATCGCAATGGCTTAGACAGACGGTAACTAAGGAGAGATCATGCCCGAGTATTTGTATCCAGGCGTATACGTTGAAGAGATCGATACAGGCAATCAGCCAATCGAGGGAGTGTCCACCAGTATCGCGGGATTCCTGGGAATCGCCGAGCGGGGCCCGCTGTTGCCCACGCTGGTGACGAGCTACACGGAATTCGTTCGCAACTTCGGCGGATACGTGCAGATCAGTGGAGTGGATTACTACCTCGCGTATGGAGTGGAAGGCTTCTTTCTGAATGGCGGACAGGAAGCTTTCGTTGCGCGGGTGGCGAGTTCCACGGCCGTCGCGGCGACCGGGGGCTCGGGCGGCTTGGGCGTGGCGGCGATCGGTCCCGGGACGTGGGGCAACCGGATCTTCTACAAAATCGCGGATGCCGGATCGAACGATCCCACTCAGTTCAAGCTGTACATCATGTACTACCAGACGATGCCCGCGTTGACGACGAACGGGACGCCGGCGGGCACCGGAGCCGCAGATGCGCCGACGGCCGCCGCATCCACGCTGGTTGTGGATCCCACTCTGCGCGATCCGGTGTCGCTGCGCGACACCAACCGCACCGAGCCCACGATTACGGAAGTGTACGACAACCTCACGGCGAATCCCGCTGCCACCAACTTTTACGTGACGCTGGTAAACAACGCCAGCACCGTGGTGACGCTGTCGCAAACGGCGGCGGGCCGTCCCGCCGATACCGCCCCATTGCAATTGACCGGCGGTACGGACGGCGCGGCGATTGCGCTGGCGGATTTCGAAGGTAACCCAGCGGCGCTGCCCGGTACGCGCACTGGCATCGCGGGGCTTAACGATGTGGATGAAATCTCGCTGCTGTGCTGCCCCGACGAGAACCTGTTCCCGCAGATCGCCAGCGATCTGGTAGCCCAGTGCGAATTGCGGATGGACCGGTTCGCAATCCTGCAGTCGGCGTTTGCGGCGGGCAATCCATCGAATTTGTTACCCAGCGTCCCGTCCGAGTACGCGGCCTTCTACTACCCGTGGCTGAACGTTACGAATCCAATCACCGGCCGGCAGCTCAGCATACCTTCCGGCGCGCACGTGGCTGGAATCTATGCACGCAGCGACAACGCGATCGGCGTCCACAAGGACCCGGCGAACGAACCGATCCTGGGAATCAACAGCCTGCAATTCAATCTCGACGACGGCACGCAGGCCATTCTGAATCCGCGCGGCGTGAACTGCCACCGCTATTTCCGGAACAGCGGCAACTTGGTGTGGGGCGGACGCACCACCACCAGCGATCCCGACTGGAAGTACATCAACGTTCGCCGGCTATTCATCTTCATCGAGAAATCGATCAAAGAAGGAACGCAGTGGGTGGTGTTCGAGCCCAGCAATTCGGCGTTGTGGGCGAGAGTGCGCCGCAGCGTGAGCGACTTCCTCACCGGCCTGTGGAAGGACGGCATGTTGATGGGCGACAAGAAAGAACAAGCTTTCTTCGTCAAGTGCGACCAGACCACGATGACGCAGGCGGACATCGAAAACGGCCGCCTGATCGTGGTAGTGGGAGTCGCGCCCGTGTATCCGGCGGAGTTTGTCATCTTCCGCATCGGTTTGTGGGATGGCGGGGCGAGCGTAAGCGAAAGCTAGACCGTACAGCAAGGAGATTGAGCTCATGGCAAATGGAAGCCGCAACGATCCGTATTCTCAATTCAACTTCATTGTGGAGATCGATGGCGTTCCGCAGGGGGGCTTCAGCGAAGTCAGCGGCCTCACCATGGACACCAACATCATCGAATATCGCGAGGGGGCCGACGTCACGACCGTGCGCAAGTTGCCGGGATTGATGAAGTACAACCAAATCGTGTGTAAGCGCGGAATCGTCGACACTAACCTTTATACGTGGCGCAAGACGGTGATCGACGGCCAGACGCAACGGGCGACGGGAGCGATCGTTTTGCTCGACGAGGCGCGTCAACCCGCGTTGCGTTGGACCTTCACGCAAGGCTGGCCGAGCAAGCTGGAGGGCCCCGCCCTGAACGCGAAAACCAGCGAAGCCGCGGTGGAAACGCTGGAGATCGCACACGAAGGCCTCGAACTCGAACAGGCGTGACGTCGCTAATCCCGGAGGCGCCCGATTCCGACTTACCTCACTCCCGGAATTTATCAACGGCCGGCGGTGCAACCGCCGAGCGTTCTGCAGCTCGCGCGCATGGATATCGCCGGCTTCGCGGGCTTCGCCGAGCGCGGACCTCTGCCGCCCGCCGTGACGGATGAGACCTTCGACGCGTCCACGGTAGCGATCCATCTCACCGGCTGGGACGACTACCGCGCTACCTTTGGCGGGTTCACCGCGTACGGGTATTTGCCGTACGCAGTACAGGCGTTCTTTGAAAACGGGGGCACCGACTGCTACGTGGTGCGAGTGGCCGCAACCACCAGCACGGACCCGTCGCAGCTTCCCGCCACGGCCATATTCCCGGCCCCGATGTCGCTCGCGCCGGCGGGAATCACGCTCGCCGCCGCAGCCTCGGCGGGCGATCTCGCGGTGAAGATCAGCCCGGCTGGCGGCGCGGGGATTCTCGATCTGCTGGCCTTCACCGGGCAAGGCTTGGACGAGTATCTGGCGGTGCTGCGCGCCGATGCCGACGGCACGATGCATCTGGCGGCGCCGCTTCAAACCAGTTACCCGGCTGGGGCTCCGGTCGGGAAATACGCGCGCTCATTTCTGGTTTCGGCTGCCAGCGCGGGCCAATGGGGAAATCGCATTTCGCTCCAATTCACGCCGCTCGCCTACGGATCGAACGTACAGCAGTTTGCGTTGCTCGTGAAAGTCGCGCCGGGCCCCGACCTGACGGCGCCGGAGGAGGAAGAGTATTATCCGCAGCTTTCGCTCGACCCAGCCAGTGCCGTCTTCGCGCCGACCATCGTGAACGCCCAATCGCAACTGGTCGCCATCGATGCCACTGTCGCTTCCTCTTCGACCAGCGTGCTGGTCGGGTCGGGACCCATCGCCGCGGGAACCGTCTACCTGCGCGGAGGCGGCGATGGGCTGAGCGCGGTCACCACGCGCGACTACACAGGCGGGATGGCGGACTATCGCGGCCTGACGGTTTTCGAGCGCGTGGAGCAGATTGGAATCCTGTGCGCTCCCGATGCGGTCTGGCCCGGCCCACCACCCGCGCCGCCGGCAGCGCCGACTGTCCCCGTGGACCCGTGCGCCAAGCCGGCGGTCGCGACGACGCCACCTCCCGATCCGGACTCGACGGCCATCCCGCCCGCCATGGACGCTGGCGCCATTTACGCAGCCATGGCCGGCCAGTGCGGGCTCATGATGTACCGCACGGCGATTCTCGATTTGCCGCAAGGCACCTCTCCGTTGACAGCGGCAGGCTGGGCCGGTAACCAAGGGCTGACCAATGCCTTTTGGCGATTCGTCGCGGTCTACTATCCGTGGCTCCAAGTTCCGGACCCGCTTTCGCCGTATCAGGTTACGCGAACGGTCCCAGCCTGTGGGCACGTTGCGGGCGTTTATGCCACCACGGACCATACCGAGGGCGTACAAAAACCGCCCGCCAACGTGGAACTCAGCTTCGCGGTGGATACGGCGCTGGACATCACCGACCTGATTCAGGGGCCGCTCAACCAGGCGGCGGTGAACGCGATTCGGGTCATTCCGGGCCGCGGTATTCGCGTATGGGGCGCGCGATCTCTTGCCACGCTCGACCCCAACCAGCAGGACTGGATGTACATCCATGTGCGCCGCCTGATGTCGGCCATCGAAGCCACCGTGCAGCGGTCGTCGCGGTGGGTGGTTTTCCAAACCAACAACGCGACCCTGCAACGAACGTTGACCCATTCGCTGACGGTGCTGCTGGAGAGCATTCGCCAGAGCGGCGGCCTGGCGGGATCGACGGCTGCGCAATGCTATTTCGTCAAATGCGACGCGACTAATAACCCGCCCGCGGTGGTGGAAACCGGCCAGTTAATTTGTCAGGTGGGCGTAGCCGTGGCGGCGGCTTCGGAGTTCCTGGTGTTCCAGTTCAGCCAGGACGTGGCGGGTTCGAACATGGTGGAGGTCTGACCGATGGCACTGCTGAGGACCGATCCGCTAACGGTATTCAACTTCTACCTGACGTTGATCGATTCGTCGAACGTGCTCGGCAGCCTGGTCAGCGTGGTGCTGAACTACGCCGTCGCCGGCTTTTCGGAGTGCTCCGGATTGGAAGCTTCGATGGAAATCATGGAGTACAAGGAGGGCGGAGAGAACGGCTACGTCCACAAGTTCGGCACGCGCGCCAGTCACTCCAATATCACGCTGAAACATGGTGCCATTTTTCTCTACGACGACCTGTGGAACTGGCACTACGCCTGGGTTACGGGACAGGGCACGCGCAAGGATGGCTTGATCGTGCTCGAAGACGAGGGCGGTAACCCCGCCAAGATCTGGAAGTTCAAGCGCGGCATTCCCATGAAGTGGGTGGGGGCCGCGCTCAACGCCGCGCAAAGCGCGGTAGCCATCGAGAGCCTGGAAATCGCCCATGAGGGCCTGGAAATGGAACTGGGGAATTAACGCGCATGGCAAACAGAAATGGCGGCGATGTCGAAGTCGGGGAAATCGTAACCGAGCTGGTAGTGACCGAACCGAATGGCGCACTCAGCCGGGAAGAGATGAGGAGAATCGTCGAAACCGTTATGCAGCATGTGCGCGCGGAAAAGGAGTGCGGCCAGCAGCGGGAAAAGGACACCGGCGTTCGCGACCGTGCCTACCAGGCGGAGGGCAGCGGGACGGAGTAGCGTATGCCGGAGAAAATCACCATCACCACCGAAGCCGGCGACACCATCGAAGCGCTATTTAACCCCGAGCGCTACACCGTGACAAAGGGCGTGCAGTTCGCCGAAATCGGTATCCCCGGCCTGGATTCCCCGGTTCTGCAGTTCGTGCGCGGCCAGAACGAAAAGATCCAGATGGAACTGTTCTTCGACACGACCGATCAGGGCATGATCGATCCGGTGACCGACGTTCGAACCTTGAGCGGCCAGGTGTATCAGCTCCTGAAGGTGGATGGCGACACCCACGCGCCGCCGCGCGTGCTGTTGTCCTGGGGCGACGACAATCAGCTTACCTCCTACGGATCGAGCGTCGCGCCGTGGCTGGTGCTCGAAAGCGTGAGCGAAGAGTTCAACCTGTTCGCGCCCACCGGCATTCCGCTGCGGGCCAAACTGAACTGCACGTTCCGCGAAGCGTGGACGATCGACCAGCAGCTTCAGGCCACGCCGCGGCATTCGTCGGACCGCACTAGCGTGCGCCAGGTGCAGCGCGGCCAGACGCTGGCCTACATCGCCTACCTCGAATACGGCGACCCCACTCAGTGGCGCCTCATCGCGGACGCCAACACGCTGGAGAATCCGCGTGTGCTGACGCCCGGCACGACCCTGACCATTCCACGCAACGTCGCGGGAGCTTCCCAATGAGTTCTCCCACGCTGCTGCCGGTGAATATTTATGAAGGCCAGGATTTCTATGTCCCGGCGTACCGGGTCATCGTCAACGCGCAGGAACTGGAGATCGAAAGCGACGTCATCAGCGTCACCTACACCGACAGCCTCACCAACGTCGATTCGTTCGAGATGGTGGTGAATAACTGGGATCCCGACGGCGTTTCGGGAAGCCCCGCGATGGGCGCCTTCAAATACAGCGACACCGATACATTCAACCCGTGGCAGCAAGTGGAGCTGTGGATGGGCTACTACCACAACGGCAACGACGAGTTGGAGCGGATGCTGACCGGCGAAATCTCCACCATGTCGCCGAACTTCCCCTCGGGCGGAGGCTCGACTCTGACGGTGCGGGCGCTCAACCTGCTGCATCGCTTCCGCACCAAGCAGGAGACCAAGGCTTACTTCAACAAGAAGGACACGGAGATTGCACAGGACCTGGTGAACGACATCGCCACCGACCTGCGGCAGAAGATTCCCCAACTCACACTGCAAATGGATCCCGACGAAGTGCAGCAGAACTTGGCGGCGGAAGAACAGATTCCGTACCTGGAGATGCACAATCAGTACCCGATCGTCTTTCTGCTGCAGCGTGCGCGGGACATCGGCTACGAGCTGTTCATCGAGGAGCAGGGCACCAACCAGCAGCGTACCGTGATCGTGCACTTCCTGGAAACCGCCGACGTGGTGCGCCACACGTATGTCGTGGAGTGGGGCAAATCGCTGATCAGTTTCCAGCCCACGTTGCAAACGGCGAACCAAGTGAGCGACCTCACGGTAACCGGCTGGAACCCTCAAACCAAACAACAGATCAAAGTGCAGGTGACGCGGCAGGATCTGGCGAACGAAGGCATCATCGATCCCACCGCCCTGAACATCACGGAGTCCGAACTGTCGCAAAAATCCGAGTTGGTGGTGGACCACCCGGTGCAGAGCCAGGCCGAAGCCCGCATGATCGCACTCAAACGAATGCGCCAGATCGCGCAAGGTCTGGTAGAGGCGCGCGGCAAAACTCTGGGCACTCCCGACCTTCGTTCCGGCTGCAAGCTGCAGATTGCCGGTTTGGGAACGCGCTTCAGCGGAACGTACCTAGTGACTTCGACGACCCACACCATCGGCGATGGCGGCTACACCACCGATTTCACCGCGCGTATGGAGGCTGCCAGCTAATGACCATCAATGGAGTGGTGATCGGCACGGTGACCAATGTGATGGACCCATCGCAACAGGGCCGGATCAAGGTGACCTTTCCCTGGCTGCCGGATACGAACGAGACCGACTGGGTTCGCATTGCCGCCCTGATGGCCGGCGGTAAGCGCGGTTCGCTGCTGCTGCCGGAAGTCGGCGACGAAGTGCTGTGCGCGTTCGATCATGGCGATTCGCGATTTCCCTTCGTGATCGGCTTTCTGTGGAACGGGCAGGATTTGCCGCCTTCGCAGGATGTTCGCGTCCGCCAGATCCGGAGCGTGAACGGCCACAACATACAGTTTCTCGATTCCACACCACAGAACGGCGACATGGGCGCGCTGGTCATTCAGGATGCGCACGGCAACACAATGACCATGTCGAACGGCAAGATTACGATTTCCAGCGTTTCGGTTCTGGAACTGAGCGGCAACACGATCATACTGTCGGGCCCCGGCTACAGCCGGACTATCGCCCCGAATGGGAACCCGATCTGATATGGATATCCAAGTCGACGCCAACCTGAGCGAGCTTTTCCAACTGCCGGCCTGCGCCGACATCGCGATTCCTTTGCCCAGCCCGGCCTCGATCACGCTGCCTACGGGCGGCACTATTTCGGCGTTCTCGGACATCTCCAAGGGCATTCCCACCGATTGCGCGATGACCTTCAGCCTGATGATTCAGATCGCGCCACTGCTGGCCAGCATGGAGTGCCTGCTGAAGGTCTTGAAACTGCTCAAACCGCTGATCGAGGTGATCAAAGGGCTGCCGATCCCTTCGCCCTCGGTGATCGAGGAATTCGTCGAAGCGGCAACCGGCCTGATCCCCTGCCTGCTGGTGCCGACTCCCGCCGCCATTATTCCGTTCATCCGCGATCTGCTCTGCCTGATCATCAAGGCGCTGAAATGTTTTCTCGGCCAGATGAAGACCATTCTGGGGGTGATGGGCAGCCTTTCGCTGCAATTGCAATCGGCCACGGCCGCGGGCAACACCACGCTGATCAATTCCATTCAATGCGCGCAGCAGAACGCGGCGGCCCAGGCGGCGCATCTGACGGCGTCCATTGCTCCGCTCGGCGTGCTGCTGGACTTGGCTGGCACGCTGATGAGCATCGCCGGCATCAAGCCCATCAGCCTGCCTACGCTGGGTGCGGGTGCCGATTTGCAGGCGTTGCAAAGTTTCGTACAGACGATGCAAGGCGTGGTCGGGACCATGCAGGTAGTGGTGGATGCTCTGGGAGGTTGCTCGTAATGGCGGACATCATCGGACAAGGCTGGAAATATCCGATTCGCGTCAATCCGCAAGGCGGTATCGACTGGTCCAGTGGCCCCAGCCGGATCCAGCAGGCCATCTGGATCGTGATTTCGACATCTCTGGGCGAGCGCGTGATGCGGCCGAAGTTCGGCGCGGGAGCCGCGGACTTCGTTTTCGAGCCCAACAGTCCAACCAAACGCGCGAGCCTCGCCATGCAGATTCAGAGCGCGCTCACCACATGGGAGCCGCGCATTACGGTCAACCAGGTGACGGTGACCGGCTCGCCCGACCAGGCGGGCTTGGTGCTGGCCTCCATCACCTACACCATTCGTTCGACCAATGAGTTGTTCAACATGGTTTACCCGCTGTACTTGCAGGAGGGGCTAGGCTGATGCCGTTACCCGATATCCAGCTCGACGATCGCACATTCGAAGACCTGGTGGCGGAAGCGATCCGGCGCATACCCAGCTATACGCCGGAGTGGACCGACTTCAACCAGAGCGACCCCGGAATCGCGCTGGTGCAACTCTTCGCGTGGCTCGAAGAAATCATCATCTACCGGCTCAACCAGGTGCCGGACAAGAATTACATCAAGTTTCTGGAAATGGTGGGCGTCAGCCTCAATCTGCCCGCACCGGCGCAGGCCGAGCTTACCTTCACGCTTACATCGAAGACCTTGCCGAACGCCATTCTGGTTCCGCAAGGCACCCAGGTCTCGCTGGCCGGAGCGGTCAATGGGCAGCCGATTATTTTCGAGACCACGCAGAACTTGTATGCAGTCGGCGGGTCGATTCAAGCTGTCATGAGTTTCGACGGCGCGCAGTATCAGCTTCAAACGCAATCCAACAGCACTCCCGGCCAGGTCTTCTACGCGTTCAGCAACAAGCCGCAGGCGGGCGCGGCGCTCTATATGGGCTTCGACCAGCCGTTTCCCACCGGCACGTTTGTGCTCACGATTCACGCGACAGCCGATCCCGCGTTTCCCATCGCGCAGGGCAACGTCGCGGCCACTTCCGGCGTGGTGACCACACCACCGCCGGTGATGAGTTACTGGGAGTATTGGAACGGCGCCTGGACGAGTCTGCCGGTCAGCCAGGATACCACTCAATACCTCACCGCAAACGGCACGGTGACGTTCACCGCACCCTCCGACATGGTGGCGACTCAGTACGGCATTCTGCAGAAGCCGTCCGATCCCCAACTCTATTGGCTCCGGTATCGCCTCGGCCAGATTCTCGGTTCGGGTTACGAATCGCCGCCGGTGCTGGAGGACGTGCTGATCAATACGGTGCTGGCGCAGAACGTGGTCACCGAACAATTGGAATTGCTGGGTGCCAGCAACGGCCTGCCCAACCAAACCTTTACGCTGGCGCACAGCCCGGTACTGCCGATGCCGGCGGGCGTAACTGGCATCGTGGAAGTGAACGAAGGCAGCGGCTATGCACTGTGGACCGAGGTGTCGGACTTCAACGGTTCCGGCCGCAACGATACGGTGTACACGATCGATCTCAGTACCGGAACCATCGCGTTCGGCGACGGTACGCACGGCAAGATACCGCGCTGGCTCTCGGGCGACTCGTCGAACAGCACGCAGTCCGATCTTCCCAACATCCGCGTCACGCAATATCAATGGGGCGGCGGATCGGCTGGCAATGGGGGCGCCAACACGATTACCACGCTCGAAACCGCGATTCCCTTCGTAGCCAGCGTGACGAATCTGCGGCCGGCCGCCGGCGGCGCCGACGAAGAGACCGTCGCCGACGCCGAAGACCGCGCGCCGCAGGCCATCCGCACGCAATCGCGCGCCGTGACGTCCGACGATTTCTCGTTCCTGGCAGCCGGTACGCCGGGCGCGCAGATCGCCCGCGCCGCGGCGCTGCCACTGTACAACCCATCGCTTGACATCTCGGCCGGCGTGCCGGGCCAGGCGAGCGCCGAAGCGCCGCTGCCCGGAGTGGTCACTGTCATCGTAGTGCCACAGAGCCCCGATCCCGCGCCGGTGCCGTCGGCCGCCACGCTGCAACTGGTAGCCAACTGGCTGGACCAGCACCGTCTCATCACGACCGAACTCTACGTCATTGGCCCCACATATCGCCAGGTGCAGGTCGTCGGCAACGTGATCGCACAGCCCACGTGGAACGCCGGCCAGGTGGCGCAGCAGCTTCAGGCTAGCCTTCTGGCCTACTTCAACCCGCTCACTGGCGGCGCCGAGGGCCAGGGCTGGGACTTCGGCGGAACCATCTACTTCTCGGAAGTGTATCGCCAAATTCTGATCGCGCCCGGCGTGCTGCGCATCGCCGCCAATGCCATCACCATCGTAGTGGACGGAAAACCGCAGCCGGCCGGACAGGACATTGCACTCAATCCAGACGAACTGGTGTACTCCACCAGCCACGCCATCACGGTGAGCTACTAATGAATTTCCTTGCTGCCGATACGACGCCCTACTGGCTGCTCGACAGCGTAATTGGCTGGCAGTCCGCCCAGCAGAACGGCATCGTCGAGTTCGGCACGGCCGGCGATCTGCGGCTGCAACCCCTCCCCGGCACGGCGCAGCTCTTTCTCGACGGATCGCCGGGCGGGATGGAATGTCCGGTGGCGGCGGGGTTGGACGAATGCGGCGTGCTGTTCGTTCTGGATGCTTCGCAGAACCGGCTGTGGCGGGTGCGCACCGACACCGGCGAAACCAGGCAGGTGGGCGAAATCGGCGGCCGCGGCCCGGACGCTCGCCGCTTCGATTCTCCGCGCGGGTTTGCGCTTCTTCCCGGCGGCGGCGCGGCCGTTGCGGACACCAACCACCATCGCGTGCAAGTCTTCTCGGCGGCGCCGTACGCCCTCACTCAGCTCTGGGGAAAGGATGGCAACCAACCCGGCCGCGGCCCGCTCGAATTTCGCTTTCCGTGGGCAGTGGCGTACGCGCCGGACGGTTTCCTGTACATTGCCGACCGCGGCAATGCGCGGATTCAGCGTGTGCGGCCCGATGGCTCACAATGGTCGGAAATTGGCGCGGGCACGCTGGTCTCTCCAACCGGGATATCGGTCTCACCGGCCGGCTACGTGGCTGTATGCGATGCGGCGCCAACGGGCGCGCGCGTGCTCGTCTTCGCGCCCGGCGTCTGGACGTCGCAGACATTGGCCACTGGCGACGATCCGTTGAGTGTGGCCTTTGACCCCTCCGGCAACCTCTATGCCGGAACCGCCAAAGGTCTGGTCTTCCAATGGACGTCAAGTTTCCAACTGGCTGGCGCAGGCGTCTCCGGATTGGATAGCGCCATTCAGGGACTCACATGGCTCGGCAACGACACGCTGCTCGCCATCATCAACGAGCAGGACGTCACGCCGCTGCAACGCTTGTGGAGCATTCCGACGGTGGGCGCTTTCGTGGCGAGCGGAACGTTCTGCGGCCAGCCGCTCGATAGCGGCATCGAAAACTGCGCCTGGCATCGCATCCAGGTGGAGGGCAATGTCCCCGCAGGCACCTCGCTGCGGATTGAGACGGTGACCACACCCGATGCCAACCCCCCGGCCGCCGAATGGCAAACCGGCCTGTTGTCGCCTCCGGCTATTCCCACCGCACAATTGCAGGCGCTGCTGGGGACCACCACGGCCGCGCAGACTCCCACCGGAACTTACGACAATCCGGATGGCTTGGTGCAAAGCGGTCCCGGCCGCTATCTTCGTATTCGCATCACCATGATTTCGAGTGGTGCGGCCTCGCCCGAGGTCCACGCCATCAAGGTTTATTTCCCGCGGCAAAGCTACTTGCGGTACCTGCCAGCGAATTTCCAGGACGACGACCAGAGCCGGCTCTTCCTCGATCGGTTCCTCTCGGTCTTTCAGACGTCCTTCGACGCGTTCGACCGGCGCATCGATAACATGTGGCGCCTGTTCGATCCGCTTTCGACGCCGCAAGCCTGGTACAACTGGCTGGCCGGCTGGATGGCACTGCCCATCGACCCGGATTGGACGTGGTCCAAGAAGCGCCAGATGCTCAAGGCTTCGTCGGCGCAGAACCTGGTTCGGGGCACGGTCGCCGGCCTCCAACAGGCCATCCTGGATTATGCGGGCGTGCAGGGGAACGTGCTGGAGCATTTCAAGCTGCGGCGCTGGCCGATGATTCTCAGCCGAGCCGCGCAGCAAGCCACCACGGCCGGTTCGATGACCCAGTACGACGCCCGCCTGTGCGCCGCCACGCCATTATGGAGCCGCGCCTTCGCCGCGCGCCTGCAAGTTGGAAAATACTCGACTATCGGATCGTTTGAACTGACTGGGTCGGGTTCGCCGGTGGCGGACGCGTTCTCGTGGGGTGCCTCGCAGTTCACCGTATTCTTTCCGGCGGACCCGTACAATCCCACGGGCACCGCAACTAAGGTCCAGCAGGTGGTGGAACGCGAAAAGCCGGCGCACACGCAAGCGTACTATGTGCCGGTTTACCCGCGCATGCGCGTGGGCGTGCAGGCTTCGATCGGCGTGGACTCGTACGTCTCGCGCATCACCTACACTGCGCTGAACCGGGTGGGAACACTCGGATACGACGCTGTCCTGGGCCAATCGCGCGCGCGGAAGCAGGTTGCGGCGCTGGGCTCTTCCGTGCCGCCAGTGACGGGGCTGAACACCAGATTGTTGTGAAGGAGCAAGCATGACGAACCAGAAAAGCGGGACCGGATCCGGCGCGGCAGCCACCCAATCGAGCTCCGCCGCCGATTGCCAGCCGTGCGCCGTCCCGGCGTTCTGCCGCAGCAATTACTACACGGGCAAGCTGCTCACCGAACGCGATTTCAGCGGCGAGCAGCGGTATCATTCCGATAAACTCCGGCTGCATTATATGGGCCTGCACGGCTGGGGACTGGTGTGCGGCCTGACCGTCGAGCCGCACCCGTACTGCCCACAGCTCCGGATTGTGATCGATCCCGGACTGGGCATCGACGATTGCGGCCGCGAAGTTCGCGTGCTGAAACCGGTGGAGTTGGCGCTGCCGCTGCCCGACACGACGGCGACTCCCAAGCAGCCGTGTCCGCCCGATCCGACTACCGGAACCAGCGCGCCGCCCAGCGACACGGCGACGCCACCGGCAACCGCCGCGCCAGTGCCGCCGGCGCAACCGGCGTCGGCCGCCGTCGTGGCGCCACCGGTTCTTTACGTCTGCGTCCGCTATTGCGAAAACCAGGTGGAGTTCACGCCCGCCCCGTTCGACGATTGCGGCTGCAACTCCAACGGCCAGCAGCCGAATCGCATCTGCGAAACTTTTGAGTTCAAAATCTTCCAGGGCGAACCGGAGTTCATGAAATGCGTTCGGGAGCACTCGCAGTGCTGCGAAGAGGATATCTGCATCGATATCTATAAGCGGGTTCTCAAACCCTGCCGCAAGCCCGGCTGCGTACACTGGCTGCCGCTCGCCACCATCAAGGGTTTCACGCCCGGGCAAGCCGTGACGGTCGAGCAGATGAAAGGGATGATCGATAACTGGACCGTGCGCCCGCTGTTGCCCAGCACGCGCATGCTCGATCACCTCATTCAGTGCATCCTCGACCGCCTGCCGCCGCAGCCGCTTACCGTAATCGATAAGTTCAATTGGGACCACGCGCAGCTCTACACCTGCCGCCAGTTCCTCAGCGAATACACGGAGCAGCCCGACCACACTGGCGGCTTCCAGATTGTGTTCAGTGCGCCCGTGCATCCCGATGGCGTCAGTGGCGAAAGTTTTCAGGCCACCATTACGTTCCTTCCCGACGATCCAACCTTACCCACAACCCTGGAGGTCGCGCCAGGCAAGGTTTCGCTCGCTCCCGACAACACGTCCTGCTGGCTGCGCATCGATCCGAACTACGCCCAGAATCGCCTCAATGGCAAAAACTTCGACGTGTTCATCCGCTTGCGCTGCGACGTCATCGTCGACGAAAAGGGCCACGCGGTGGATGGCGATCTGCTGGCCCGCCTGAACGAAGACACGTACGCGGTCGATGCGCCGACCGGCGACGGCATTCCGGGCGGCCTGTTCGAGAGTTGGATTCAAGTGCGCATGAGCGGCAAGAAGAACCTGTAAGCGTTTCTGAGGAGATCGCATGACTGGAACCAGTACCTCCCAAGCCAACCAAACGGCAACGAAGAAGTCCCCCTGCGGCTGCGGCGGCAGCGGCACCGCAACATCCAGCGGCTGCGGCTGCGGTTGCCACGAAACCGGAACTTCCTGCTGCGCCAACGTATGTTTCGAGCGGCCCAACTATTTCTGCGGCCATCTACTGACCGACGACGACCTCACCACCGGCCTGCGCTACGCGCGCGAAAAGAACAAGCTCTACCACCGCACGCTAGATGGCAGTGGCATTGTCTGCGGTCTGGGCATGCGGCGCGACCTCGATTGCCCCAACCAGGTTCTCATCGGCGAAGGCTTCGCGATCGATTCCTGCGGCAACGACCTGGTAGTCTGCGAGCAGCAGAGCTTCAACGTAATCTCCGCTCTCAGAAAGAAGGGTTACCTGGTGACGGAGACCGCCGACCCTTGCAAGGACAGTGAGGACGAAGACTGCAACATGAAGCAGTGCTTCTGGATCGCCGCTCGCTATGTTGAAAAACCGTCGGATTTCGAAGCGCCGCTGGAGAGCGCGTGCAGTCCCGGCCCATCTTCGTGCGAACCAACGCGCATCCAGGAAGCCGTGGAGTTCGACGTCCTCGATCAGTTGCCCGAGCGGCATGGCGCGATCGAACAGCTCGTCGCGCGATTCGACTGCTGCTTCCGCCTGCTGACCGAAGGCAACTTTGCCAATACGGTGAAGGCGAACACGCCGGCGCTGCAACGTCTCTTCGAAATGCAAGCGAAAGATGCCGCCGGCGAGCTTCGCGATGACACTTACTTCAACATATTCTGTCAGCTCAAGGCTTACTTCCTGCAGCATATCCGCCGATGCCCGGATCCCTATGACGCGCAATTGGAAAGTGCGGTACAAGCTCTCGCCGCGCCCGCGAAGGTGGCCGGCACGCAAGACGCAACCAACCAGGTGACTCCGGAGACAGCCATCTGTGGCCTCTTCGGCCGCGTGTGGAGCTACCTCTCTAACTGCCTGTACAGCGCCATGGTATTTCCCTGTCCCGCCCCTAAATGTGGCGGAGAAGTGGTTCTGGGAACCGTCGAGATCGAAAACGGAAAACTGGCCCGTATCTGCCACTGCGGGCGGAGTTATGTGTGGTCCGCCGCGAACTTCTGGCAGGTGCTGGTGGCTTACCTGGTGGAGACCAAGACCTGCGAAAGTTCCGAGCGGGCACTGACCAACCAGGCCGGCACGGTCGCTCCTGCGCCCGCCGCCACCGGCAGTGCATCGGGCCACTGCTGTCCCGAAATCGATCTATCCTGCAATAAGTTTTTCAGCCTATATCTGCTCGACCAAAAAGCGCCGCAAGCCGCGGTGCTCGACACGCTGGGGCTGCTCACCGGCTTAACCTCCGCCGCCAAAACCGCGTTCAACTTTATGGACCCGAACGTGGTGGACCCGAAAGTATTCGAGAACCTGAGCCAGGCGGACGCACAGGCGCTGGCATCGAAGGTCGGACTTACTCTGCAAGTTAGTCAGGACACGCAGGCGAAGACCTCGGCGACGCCGTTTGCGGCGGTGATGGCCCAAATGTTGGTGCGTCCCGGCGACACGGTTACAGCCTCGGTGACGAACGACAAGATTGCCCCGATCGCTTTTTCGAACGCAACCATGGCGGCCTCTACCAACGCTATCGGCGCGCAGGTCGCGCAGCTTTCCGCCACCGCCGCCAAGGCGACGGACCTGCAAGCCGCGAATGCCCAAATCCAGCAACTGACGACGGCGTTGCAAGCAAGAGATGCAACTCTGGCCACGCTCAACAAGCAGCTTACGGCACTGACCTCCCGCGTGACCGTGCTCGAAAAACCGCCCGCCTCGAAGGCGTAGCAAGGAGATTGACCATGGCGCTGAGCATCGAACGACTCCGCTATTACGACGGCGAATACCTGCGCGCCTACGACTGGACGGCCGAGCAGACCTACCAGATCGAAATGCGCCGCCGCCTCCACCTGGCCATGGGCCACTGGGGCATCGTCGAGGGACTCGATATCGCTTCCGATAAAGAAGGCAGCACCACCACATTCGCCATTAACCCGGGTGTGGCGATCGATCCAGCGGGCCGCGAGATATTCGTGTTCAATGCCTATCAACTCGACGATACTTTGCTCAACGCCAACCTTATAACCACGCCCAATACTTATCAGCTACTGCTGCAGTACCAACTAATTCCCAACACGCCGCCCTCCGCCGGGTACGGCCAGTGCAGCGGCGGCAACCAATACACGCGCTGGCAGGAATACTTCGCGGTCCTGCTCAAGCCGAAGACCTGGACGCAACCGGCGCCTCTCCCCAAAGCCACCGACGCGCTTTCGGAAGACGCCGTGCAGGATGGTTTCGCGGTGCCTCTTGCCAACGTGGTGATTGGACCGGACTCGAGCGGCTCGCTGGTGGTTCTGAGCTTCAGCTCCACCAACCGCCGCTATTGCGGTACCCGCACGCAGCACATCACGACGCCCATTCGCGCCGCCAAGCCCGATATCACAGCCGCCGAAACGCCGCTGAACCCGCCGACCTCGATCGAGATGTATTCGAGCGTCTATGTGCATGACAACCTCATCGTGGGCCAGAACTTTGCCCTGGCCGGCAACAGCCCTCCCACTCCCGCCAGCATGGGCTCGGTAAAAGTGGCCGGCGACATCGTGCTGCAAGGCAAAATCTACACCGAAGACGTCAATTCCAATTGGACGGACCTGGTTTCCGCGTTGCAGTCGCAAGTGGTCCCGCAAATCGTCATGTCGTCCACTCTGCATGTGATCAGTCTTCCCGCAGCAGACAGCACGATCGACGTCAGCACCGGGATCGATCCGTCCGTGGTTCAGGTGCCCACCACCTTTCCAGTGGGCAAGTTCAACGTTTCGGCGAGCGCCTGGGTAGCTGGGGTCAGCCTGCGGGACAACACAACCGTGCAGCAGGTGTATGCGAGTACTTCCGGCCAGCTTGCGTATAGTGCCTCCGTAACAGCCACACCGGACGCGCAGAACGCGGATCTGCAGTTTACCTGGTCGGTAGGCCCGGTGGCACATCCCGGCACGGTCGGTCCCTCCAGTTATACTTCCGCCATCGAATCGATTTCGGTGGGCTACATCGTGGTATTCACGCCGAAATCCAGTTGACTCATGCTTCGAATCGGCAGATTCGTCACCGAGTGCCAGGTCCCTAAGGGCCGGCCCGAAGTGTATGGGCTGGTCGATTCCATCGCGCGCGAGCAGTTCGCCCACGAGTTATCTGCGCGCATTGGCCCCAGCCTTTCCAGGCAGCCGGGCGTCGTCCGCATCGAGCGCCTGCGGATTCGCATCGAGCTGCGTGGCCGCACACTCGACCGTGGCCGATTGATTGACGCCTGGACGCGCGCTGTCTGCCGCCAGCTTTTCACGGCGCTGGCTTACCCCCACGGCGGAGGCCAATTCGAAATCCATCGCGCTGACAGCGCGCCGCACTTCCGCGCGGAGTTCATCCGCGACCTCCTCTCCGGCGCCGCTCAAAGCCGCTGGTATTACCGGAGCCGTGCGGCGGCGCTGAAGCTGCCCTGCGCGGATGGCGTCCTCGCGGCGTTGCGCGAAGATCCGGGCGAGATCGCGGAAACGCTCGAAGCGCTGGCCGCGCTGGGAGAGTTGGAACCCGCTATCGCCATCCTGGACGACGTGGCATGCGAGGAGATATTCCGCGCCATCGCCGCTTCGGACGGCGCGCCGCTCGAAGAACGGTGGCAGGAAGCGCTGGCTTCGATCGCGCGCGTGTTCCGGCGCCACCCACCCTCGCGCGGCCTGCGCCTGGATTCGCGCGCGCAGGCGCTACGCATGTTCGCGCTGGCGCGCGGCATGGACGTGCGATTGGGCCCGCGCGTGTGGTTCACCGCGCTCACCGCGCTCGCACTGCTGGCTGGGAATGGCGAATTGTGGACCGCATCCGGCCGCCCTCCGGAACAGATTTGCGGCTGCCGCCTGGCGCCCGATGTTGCCGCGCTTTTGCGATTCGTCCGCGATGGCGCCGCTGGCACGGTTGGCGCCGCTGCTTCGGCGCACTCCCAACTGCTGATGGCGGCGCTCGATGCGGCCGGACTGCGCGTCCCGGACCCGGTGGTCTCGCAATCCGAGCCGGAGCCGTGGCGGGAACTCGAGGGCGCGTCTCTGTTGCTACTGACGGGCCCCCTGGTTGGCTTGGGCTGGGCGGCGGATTGGCCCGGCGTCGCCCGTCAGGCGACGTTGTACGCGCTTGGCTGCGCTATCCGCGGTGGCTTCGATCCGGCCATGCCGGCGATCGATCGCGATGCCGCGGTTTTCGCTGGAATCTTCGGCGAAGCATCGCTCCCCGGACTGCGCGGCTTCTTCGCCGCTTCCGCGCCACCGTTGGAAGGCGCGGCGGATTGGCCTTCCGCCATCGATTCGCTCGCCGCACGTCTGATTACCTGGTGGACGGCGCGCCTGCCCGGTTTCCGCAAGGCCACGCGAGCGGCGATTGTGCGCCAGTTTCTGACTGCACCCGGCCGCGTGCGGGTCGAAGAGAAGCGCGTGCTGGTGTCGCTTGTCCATCAGCCGGCGTTCGTTGCCCTGCGCATCGCCTCGCTCGACGAAGCCGTCGAGAGCGTTCCCTGGTTTGACGGAAGGCGCCTCGAATTCCGGATCGAAGGTCTGTGATGGAACCATACAGCGACAGCTTCGAGCACCTCCGTCATGAGATCCAGCGCCTGGATCTGCTATTGCGCCGCGCAGTGGCCGTCATGCGCCACCCCGCACAGCCGATCGGCGGCCAGGAGTTCCGCGGGCTGGTCATCTCCGAAGGCGAGATCGACGACATACTCGAGAGCGCCGACTTCATGGGCGATCGATGGCGCCGCGAAGCCGCCTCGCAGCAAACGCTGCAGCCTATCGACGAGAAGCTTGCCGAGATCCGCGCCGCTATCGACGGCCGCCGCGCCGCCTCGCCGGAGGGTGGTCCGCGTCTCACTCTGCCGTACCTCGCGCAACAGTTCGGGCTATCGCAGGCCGAGGTCGATCTGCTGCTCATCGCGCTGGCGCCCGAGCTCGAGCCGCGCTACGAAACCCTCTACGCCTACCTGCAGGACGATGTCACTCGTAAACATCCCAGCGTGGACCTGAGTCTTAACCTGGTCTGCCGCACCGAGCGCGAGAAACTATTCGCGCGCCGCCTGCTCGGCCCCGACGCGCCCTTGCTGCACTATCAACTGCTGCGTCTGGAAGACGAACCGCAGGACCGCCAGGCCCCTTTCTCGCGCAAGTTCCTGAAGCTATCCACCCCGGTGCTGCGCTTTTTGTTGGACGAAGCGCCCGACACCGCCGAATCGGGCCGCCTGTCGAGTCCCCAGGCGGATGCGGCGTCCGCCGAACTCTCCGCCGGTTCGCAGGCGATGCTCCATGGAGCCATCGAATCCATACTGCGCGGGGCATCGCGGCAGAACGTCATTCGGCTGCGCGGCGACGAGCAGGATTCCCTGGAGGCCGCCGCCCAGATCCTCGCCGCCGCCTTCAGTTACAGCCTGCTGTCCGTCGATTTCGCCCAGGCCGAAGCCGAACCCAGCCGGATACTGACGGCCATTCGCGACGCCACGCTGTTCGACGCGCTGCTGGCGATATCCGCCCCGCCGCCGGTACCCGGCGAGAGCGGTGCGCGCCAGGCTCGCATGGAACGGCAGATATGGGCGGAAATCGCGCGCGTGCAAGGCCCCGTGGCGCTGCTCGGGCCACCCGTGGCATTTACCGACCTTCCGGCGGAAAACGCCGACGTGCGCGTCTGGACCATCGATGTCACCGGTCCCGAATTCGCCAGCCGCCATGAGGCGTGGGAGCAGAGTCTTGCCGCCGCCGGCACTACCGCCGATGCCAACGCCCTGGCCGATGGTTTCCATTTCGGCGGCGCCCGCGTCCGTCAGGCGGTGAGCCTCGCTTTCACCACCGCCGCGCTGCGCGATCCCTCGAACCCACAACCAACCCAATCCGATTTCACCGCCGCTGGACGCTCGCTCTCGACCCCCAACCTCACCCGCTTCGCCGTCGCTATCGTGCCCCGGTACACCTGGGCGGATGTCATTCTGCCGGCCGACAAAATGGCCCAGCTTCGCGCCATCGGAGCGCGCGTGCGGTTTCGGCGCCGCGTTCTCGACGAGTGGGGCTTCGGCCAAAAGCTTTCGCGCGGCAAGGGCAACATCGCGCTCTTCACCGGACAACCCGGCACCGGCAAGACCATGGCCGCCGAAGCGATGGCCAACGAGCTGGGGCTCAACCTATTCCAGATCGATCTCTCCACCGTGGTGAGCAAGTATATCGGCGAGACCGAGAGCAACCTCAGCGCCATATTCCGCGAGGCCGAGAACACCGCCACACTGCTGTTTTTCGACGAGGCCGACGCCCTCTTCAGCAAACGCACCGAAGTGAAAGACGCGCACGACCGCTATGCCAACCAGGAGGTGAACTACCTTCTGCAGCGCGTGGAGCAGTACGAAGGGTTGGTCATTCTGGCCACCAATCTCCAAAAGAACATGGACGATGCGTTCCTGCGCCGTCTGCAATTCGTGGTCGATTTCCCGATGCCCGCGGAGGCGCAGCGCGAGCTGATCTGGCGCACGCAGTTCCCGCCGGCGGCTCCGCGCGATTCTTCTCTCGACTTACCATTCCTGGCACGCCAATTCAAACTGAGCGGCGGCAGCATTCGCAATATTGTGTTCGCGGCCGCTTTCGCCGCGGCCGAAGAAGGCGCGCCGATCGGCATGCGCCACCTCACGGCGGCGCTGCGCATGGAGACGCTGAAGGAAGGCAAGCTATTGATGAAAGCCGAGCTGGGGCCGTATTTCGACCTCGTCCAATCTCCCGCGCGCGAGGTTAAATCCTGATGTGGCGATCGCGGCTCAAAGTACCGCGAACCGGCGATTTGGAGCCGGCGCACAAACCGGAAGAGTTCGCAGCGGCTCATATCGCGCGCCGCGAGGATGCCTGGGCGGATCTACAGCGAACCATGGGCCGCGACTCGGCCCTACGCATCGTCGAAGCCTCCGAGGCGCTGGCGCGCGCGCCGCTCGCCACCGCTACCGGGCCGGCGAATTCGCACGAGCCCCGGCGCGGCGCTTACTTCGAGCCGGGCAGCTACACAGCCCACAGTCCGGAGCCTTGGGAGGCGAGCTCGCCCGACCAGAATCTGCGGCTCGATCTGTGGGTGGGGCGGGAACTCAGCCGGGTTGGTCTGCCCGCGTGGTTATGCGGTGTGGTGGTGCGGATGGCCCTGGTCACCATGCGCGATGGCGTCGAAGTAGCGCGCCGGACGCTGCTCGAGGAACGCTCGGTCCCCGAAAGCTATCGTTTCGCTATCGACGGTATTCTGAAGCTCATCCCACCATTGATTTAAGAGGCGGCGCTATGACACCCATCTGGAGATGGTTCCGTTGGCGCCGCAAGGTTGCCCCCAGCCGCAGAGCGGGGCAGGCCGGCGCGGCTCCGCAGGTCCCCGCTCCGATCGTTGTCACCCTTGTGCCGCCCGTATTGGATTCCGAAAGCGAAGCCGAGCTTCCCGTGCCTGCGCCCGAAGCGGAACCCGAGCTGCAGCCCTACGTCGTGCCCGAGCCGGCGGTGGAACCCGAGGCGCGGCCCGCAGCCGTGCCGCAGCCGCCGGAACCTCCTGTGGCACAGCCGCTCCCCGCGGTACCCGACGCGGAAGAAATCAAGGCTCGCGCCATGGCGCGTATGAGCTACTTCGCGCCGGCCGGTTACAGCCCCTTCCACGCGGCCCCACCGAAGCTGCTCGTCTCCAGCCGGCATGCGGCTTCCGTTGGATCGGCGGTTGCCGGCACTGCTGGACCCCGCAGCTATTTCTCGGCGGCACCGGCACCGCTCTCGGTGCGCGCGCCCGCACCGCCACCGGGCGTGTTGTCCGCCATCGATCCCGCCGTTCTGGCGCTCTATCTTCTCGGCCGCGAGGACGATCGGCATCTGGACCCCGCGTCGAGCGACCTTTGCCTGCGTGAGCCCGAGATGCTTTCCCGAGCCGTCAAACTGCGCAACGACGCGATCGACAATTGGCTGGGCGGGCGCGCTCCGTGGAACCTCGCCGAGTTTTACGCCCGCGCCCTAGTGCTGACCGGGCACGCCGGCACCGCGCTCCTGATCTGCCACAACGTGGCGCGCGCTTTTGCGCGCGGCGGCACCGCTATCCGCTGGATCAAGACGGACCGCAACCACGGCGAGTATTTTGACGGAGCCCGCACCTTCACCGCCCGCATTCTCAATCCGCGGGGCGTGCTGCGTGCCGGACCCTTCGCCGAGCCGTCGTTATTCCACCTTCTCTTCTTCGCTCAGGTCTTCGGCACCCTCGACTCCGGCGACTGGCACCGCTACTTCGGCTCCGCCGCACTCGTCTGGTATATCGCCGCCAACGCGGCCACGGCCGCGCCTCCGCTGGCGGGATTCGGCGCGCAGTGGGCGGCGTCGATCGATTCCGCCGCGCAACAGCTCGGCGGCGCATCGGCAGGCGCCGCGCGCGCCTGGAGTTACGCGAACGCCGCCGGCTTCGTGGAGCTTTCCCGCTTTGGCCGCTCCGCCGATGCCAACCGCCGCGCGGCCCACGTGCAGCTTGCCGGGGCTCTCTTCGGACTGGCGGAAGCTTCGTCCGAGCCGCCCGCCGGCGCTCTCTGGCGGATTCCAGCGCCGAATGACGCGGCCCGCGTGGATGTGGCCGCCACGACGATCGAATCGCTCGATGCCATGGGAAACTCGACCGAGTCCGCACCCGCCGCGGCAGCCGTGCTCCCCGCAGCCCGCCCGATTCGCGAATCCGTGCTGCAGTCGCTGCTGCTCGCGCTCCCGCCGGGTGCAAGCGCCGCGGCATCCGCACAAATCATTTGCACGGTTGAGGAAGGCATCGGCTGCCGCTTCGCCGCTTCGGGTTGGCACGAATCGGCCCTGCAACCGGTGGCGGAGACTGTAATCGACGAACTCGGCTGGAACGCGTTGGAACACGCCGTTCGGCGCCAGGCAGCGTTGCGCGTGGCGCCGAACGCCGTTTCCGGCCAAACATGTTTGTGCGAGCTCGACCTGGGCGAGGGCTACCGGCCCTGCCTGGTCTTGACTGGCGTTTGATCGGTGGCTATGGGCGTAGAACCGAAAATCGTTCCGGACCAGGAAGCCGCCCGCCGGCATCGCGACCCCGCCGCCACTCGCGATCCGGAGCAAGCCGCCCACCGCGAGTCTGCCCGAAAGCAGGCCCACACCCCAAGCAACCATCGGGGCCCAGTCCCTCCACTGGCGCATCCGGCGTTGACTCACCCCGCCAATGCCGTATTGCGCGCGGAATCCGCCCGGCGCACGCAGCAACAGTCCGGCAATCGCGCGGCGCAGCACGCGATTGCGCCCCCGCCGCTGCACTCGCCCGCCGGCGCGCACACCGCACTGGCTCACGCCGAGGCGGTGGATTCAGGCGGGTCCATGCCAGCCGGTTCCGTCGATCGCATGACCGACGGCCAGGCGCAAGCGGCACTGTTGGGCGAGTGGCTCTCCAACACCGCCGCATCCTTCGTGGCCGAGCCTGTCCGCGCGCTGTTCGATGCGCCGCGCGCCCTCGACTTGCGCATCCCGGTGCAATCAGCGTCGCCTCAGCGTCCTCCGGCGGGCGGCGATCCGAAAGTGGCGATTGATGAGGCGCAAGCCGGCTACGGCCGCTTCCTCTCTACAACCGGCCGCCAGCACGACGATATCGTTGAGGAGGCCAACCGGATTCTTCGTGCTCTGGATGCTGCCGCGGAAGAATCGCTGCGCCAGACGGAGACGTCGCTCATGGCGCCGCTCGCCAGCGAAATGGCAGCCCTCGCCGCCAACCGCCGCCAGTTGGAAGAGTCCCTCGCTAAGGCTCACACGACGCTAAATGCCCAGGCCGCCGCCGCACGCCGCCAGATCGCCGGCACCGCATTTGCCGCGCGCCACCGCGTGGACGAGGCGGCATCCGCCGCCGCGGCTCGTCTGCCAGGAATTCGCACCGATCTGACGCAACGCTTTACCACTGTCTATGACGAGGGTGGCAAGGAGGCTACCGCCTCCGGGACCACAGCCAGCACTCTGCTCAAGAGTCCGGAGAAGAAAGCGCAGGTCGCGGCGTCCCTTAAGAGCGAGCAGCAGCGGGCCGATTTCCTCGCCATGGTGGAGGCCAGGCGCAATGGCGTCCCACCCAATCTCGATGCGCTCGCCGAATCCCGCTTGCGCAATGCCACCTTTCTGGGCCAACAAATTCATGCCCGCTTCACGCAGGCTGGAGTCGTGGGCGGCCACACGGTTAGCCAGGAAATCGATGCCTTCGTCGGCTCCATCCGGCTCGGCATCGAGGGCGGGGAAGCAGCCGGCCAGCACGTCGAATCGCTCCGCGATTCCGGTCACAAGGCCGTCGACCGGGCCGAATCGCAAACCCTTTCCGCGCTGCAGGAACAAATCAAGGCTGCGCAGGAGACGTTGCGGAGCGCCCGCACCAATGGAGATGCCCAGCTTGTCTCGCAGCGCTCAGCGGCGTTCGCGCGGTTGAGCCAGATCCGCCGCGCCTCCGTCGATGGAATTCGGGATACCCGGTCGCGCGCCGCGCAGAATCTTTCCGCTGCGGCGAAAGCGGCCCTGGCCACCTACGGCGACTCCGCGCGGCGGCTCGCTCAAACGCTCGAACAGGCCGCCGGACACGGTCCCGCCGCGCTCTCCGAGACCGCCCGTGAAGCGTTCGCCAACGTTGCCAAGACGCTTACCGATGGGCAGAAAGTCCAGGTGCAGCGGCTCGATGAGGTGGGTGAGGGCGCGGGCGGCAGCATCCGCCAAACGGCCGCCGGCGTGCCCATCCAATCGGCCGATGCCGCCGCCGAATTCGACCGCTCGATCAGTGAACAGACCGGCGCCCTGCTCACGCAAGTAACCGACACGGTCCAGCAACAGACTAAGGGCATGTCCGGCATGGCATCCGGCGTGGCTGGCGCCGCCGACAGCTACATTCAACAGCATTCGCGGGCCTGCGCCAAAGCCGTCGAGGAAGAGAAAACCAAACTCGATCCCACGCACAAGGCCGAGCAGGCCAATATCGACAAAGCCGTCGCCGATCTATCCGCCGAAGACAAGAAGAAGGTTGCCGACCCGTTGCCGGACTTCCAGGCCGAACTCGACAAGGCCGCCAAGGAAATCGACAAGCAGTGCGACGGCTGGGCGTCGGCAGCCAAGGGAGCTTTCGGCATCCTCACCACCGACGAAGAAGGCCTGCTGAACGCCCTGCGCGGCCACACACGCGCGCAGGAAGCATCCATCGAATATAAGTTCCGGGACCTGGGCGGCGGGGACCTGCGCTGGCGCCTGCAGTGGGATCACGATCAACCCATCGGTGGACTCAACGACAAGCAGTACGAGGCCTGTCTCGCCTATCTGAATGGCGACGTGGTGACCGGCGCCAAGGCCGAGCTCGCTTCCACCGTGCATTGGTATGGCGGCGAGGGGGAGCATGCCGAGAACATCATGCGCTCGCTCACCGTCGAGCAGCAGCAGGAAGTCGGCAAAGATGCCGTTGCGGCTCGCGTTCACGACAAACTTTCCGGGACGGATCTCAACGTCTTCGACGCGTTGGCGCAGGGCAAGAACGCGCGCGCCGACGCGTACCGCGTGGTCGAAAAGATGGACCAGGCGCGCCGCGACGGCGACACCGAAGCCCAGATGAAGGCAATCCGCCAGTACACGAGTGGCGTCGAACAGGCCGGCCGCCAGCAGTCCGCGAAGGAGCACCTCGAAGACGTACAGCGCGAGTTCGCCGACATTCAGGGCATCGCCGATGCGAAGACCGGCAAACCCGTAACGAAGGAAGAGGCCGCAAAGGCGTTCGCCGATTATGCGGTGGCGGACAAACAGGTCGAGATGCCCGACGAAGGCGGCGGCGTCGAGAGCTATACCGTCAAACTGAACAAGGCTGACGCGATGCTGGTGCGGAATGCCGCCCAGTTTGGTGTGGACAGCCCAGAAGGCAAAACGGCGCGTGTCCTGCACGAGGCCGTGCGCGAGGACGAAAAGCCCAACCTGGAGGAACTGGAAAACGCGACCGTCGATCCGAATCTAAACCCCGCGCGAAATCCGTCGTTGACCCCCGCGCAAAAGAAGCAGGCCGAAGCGGAGCGCGACCAAGTCTTCAAAACCGCCGCCGAGATGGGCCAGGAATTCGGTTTCGCCAAAGTGCCCGACGCTCAGGCTGCCAAAGACGTCCTCACCGAGCGGCTCAGGCAACGCTACGATCTCACCGACGAGAAGGGGAAAGTCGGCGCCGATTACGTCGAGTCGCTGGTTCAAAAGGATGTCCCGGATGCAGCCGCGGGGCTGCGCTACGCGATGCTCGGCCTGGGCACCGACGAAGACCTCATCCACCGCAACCTGCAGCGGCTCTCGCGCCAGGACGTGGAGAAGGTTCGCGCCGACTATCAGGCCCGCTATGGTAGCGACCTGTACGGCGATCTCGGGGTGTATGGGCAGGGCAGCTTCGGCGAGCTATCGGGCGACGACCGCCTGAAGGCGGAAGTCGAACTGATGGGCGTGCCGCAGAACGACAAGGAACAAGCGGAAGTGGCCCGCTACCGCCAGATGCAGCAACGCAACGAGACCGGCGTGGTGGGCAAGTTCCTGACCGAAGGCTCGGGCGAAGATCTCGCGCTGTCGCGGGCGGAGCAACGTCTGAACAGCCTGATCGGCGGCAAGATCGAAACCGACGAGTTCGGCCGCCCGGTGATTCAAACTAACAAGGACGACCCGGCCAGCCACTTCGACGCGAACGGCAACTACACCGGCCCCAATAAGGATGCGTTCACCGTCGAAGTGAATTTCGCCCAGACCGTGGCGGAGAACTACGCGGCGAGCATCGACCGTATCACCAACTTCATTACCACTTCCATCGCCATTCTGGGCGCCGTAGTGGCGACTGTGGTGACCGGCGGCGCGGGGGCTCCACTGCTGGCGGCCGCCATCGCGGGCGCCAGCGGCTTGATGGCTATGGGTGCCAGTTACGCCATCAAGGGCGGCCGCTACGGGTGGGAGCAGGCCCTCACCGACCTGGCCATGACTGGCGTGCAAATGGTGACCGCCGGTGTTGGACAGAGCCTCGGCGCAGCGGCAAAGGGCGGTATGGCCGCGGCCGAAGGGGCGGAAGCTCTCGAAGTGGCGGAAGGAGCCGGCGCCACCGCCGCAAAGACCATGGGCGCCGTCGAGTCTGCCGGCAAGTCCGGAGTTAGCACCGCACTGGAGAACGTCGTTGAGGAGGGCGGCCCCAGTTTCGGACAGATGGTGAAAACCGGTGCGGTGACCGGTGGTATCGGCGGCGCGGGCGGCGCGGCTCTCGACGAGCACACCTGGGACAAAGGCATCGGCACCGGCGTTGGCCGCGTGTTCCTCGGCGGCGCGCGCGGCGCATTCTCCGGCATCGTCTCCTCCGCAATCACCGGCGGCATCGAGCGCATTCCGATCGGTGGCTCGAATCTCGGCGAAATTCTGCAAAGCACAACTGGGCCGGCGATTTCGGGAGGCTTGCTGGCCGGAGCCGGCGGCATGGCGGGCCGCTTCGGCGAGGTGGGTTTCGCCGCCGCCACCGGCCGCTTCCACGGCAATCTGCACGATGCACTGTCGTCGGCTACCGAAGGCGGCGCGCAGCCATTTTTGCAAGGCTTTCTCGAAGGCGCTGCCCGCGGGCCTCACGAACCGGCACACGATGTACACGAGCGGCAGCAAGCCGCCGCCGGAGCTGTGGAGCGCCAGGCCGCGCCGCCCGCCGGAACGCACCCTCCAGTCGAAGATCCACAGCGGGTGGCCGTGCCGGAGCATCAGCCCGAATCGCCGGCCGCCGCACCCCGCGCGCGATCCGAGGAGCCGTCACGCCTTGCTGCGCCGGAGCATCCACTCGAGGTGCCGTCGGCGCCTGCCGCGCCCGCCCCGATGGAACACCCGCCCACACCCGCAGCGCCTGTGGCCGCGGAACACTTCCCCGCCGCCCCGGCGCCCGAAGCGGCGGAACCGTCCGCCGGGGGCGGTGGTGGTGGCGCGGGCCACGCGCCGGGTGGCGGGCCACCGGCGCCTGCTGGAGGCGAACCGCTATTCCCGAATCTCAGCGACGCCGAAATCGACGCGCTCTTCCCGCGGGCCGGTCCATGGATTCACGCGCCAGCCGAAGATCTCGGCCTGCGTTGGCCGGCGACTCAGGGCGGATACTGGGGCGTCGAACCAGCCACCGGCATGACGGTGCAGGAATACCGCTTCCTCGCCTCGCGTGGCATGCCGGTTCTCGACGCCGCTGGAAATCCCGTCGTCGGCCCGAATGCCAACGTGAGGACGCGGATGCGCGTGCATTCTCCCGATCCCACCGCACCCGCCGGATCGGCTTCTCGCGAAGGCTGGACCGTCGGCATCGAGCAGGGCCACGCCCGCATGACGGCCGGTGGCACATGGTTCGACACTCGCTTCAGCACTTTGCCCGACGGCTCGCGTTTCGACGTGCGCCCGTTCCGCCGCGGACCGTCTGGGGAATGGGTGGAGGCGGCGACCGGGCATCCGGTAACCGAGCCCACGCACCTTGCCGCGCTCGACACCTGGGACCGCAACATGGCCGCCAGCCACATTCCGCTGTTTCCGGAAACGCCACCCCCACCGCCGCCCGCACCCGCATCTCCCAGGCCCACGGAGCCCATTCCGCCAGTTGAATTCGAACATGCAGCCGGCGGCATCCCAGGCGCCAAGGCCCAGGGCGATGTCATCCGGCCAACCTCCTCGGGCGGAGTAGGCGCGGGAGCCGCCACCAGACAAAGCGTCAACCGGGCTGTCGAGCGCTTGTTGTCGCCTGAGGGCCCTTTCCACACGGTGGCCTCCGAGAGACCGGATCAACCGTTGCCCGAAATCGAATTGACCGCCCACAACGGTGAGAAGGTCAAGGTGCGCATCCAAACCGGCGTGGAGTTCGAACCAAAGCCGGACACGCCGCTGCCCAGCGCCGAGTACATCCGCGAAGGCGACGGTTACACCATCCGAGTCTCGGCAGGCGCCCGCGCAAGCGATGTCGAACGGGCTCTGGCGCACGAGTTTGCCGAGATTCGCGCTGTGCATCCGAGCGCTGGCTCCACATCGGAGCACGCACTCGCCCCCGGTTCCAAGACCGACACACTGACGGGCCACGAAGAGGGCAGACTGGCCGAGGTGCGCGTTCTCGCGCGACAGTTCAACGAGGCGCCGCCGGATAGCCCCAAGCGGGCCGCGCTTCGCGACGAAGCCGAGCGGCTGGCTGTCCACCTTGGCTTAACGGGCGAGACTCCGCAAGCCAATGCCCGCCTCGGCCGGGTGATCGGCGAATTGGGAGAGGGTTCCGCCAGCGCCTTCCTGAAGGACGCCACCAGGAGCGCAGCATCCAATCCGTTCCTGGAACGTTTGTATGGCGATCCAATCCACGATCTTCGCGTTCTGGCGCGCCGCCTGGAGCGGGCCTCGATGATCGCCGAGTCCCCCAAGGAACTTCAGAATCTGCAGGACCAGATCCACGAAAGCGCTCGCCAGTTGGTCTGGAAGAACGAATTAGTGTACGGCAAGAGAGGGCAACTGCCGGTGAGGGACCGGCCCGAGATCGACGCTCTCAAGCCATGGCTGTCGCCAGCCGAACAGAAGTTGCTGGAGACCGCGGTTGCGTCCGCTTCGGTCCCTAAGACCAGCGAGCCGGATCCGGCGGCTCACGACCCGCATACCGCGGAGGCCGTGCGCGCCGCCTTCGCCGATCAGCCAGGATTCCAGGATTGGCCGAAGATGCGCGAAGCCTATTTCGAAGGTGCCGCGCCTGCCGATATCACGCCGCGACGGCTGCGCTGGCTCTTCGACGAGTGGGCCAGCGGCAAGTTCATCGGCGAGAAAGGCGCGCCCAAGTCGCTCTTCACCGAAGATCTGAGCCCCTCTAAGGGATTTGAAGCCAAATTCAAGATCCAAGACGAGTCGCGCCCCAACCTTCAGTTGCAGGACAGCGACCGGGTGAGCGTTGGCGATCGCGAAATGAGCGTTCGCGAGGCGCTGGATCTGCGGCAACAGAATGTGAAGGCCGCCCAACCGATTCGCGAAGCGCTGGAAAGGGCGCGCGCGGCGGAGGCTCCGGAATCAACCATCCAGGTGTTGCGAGACCAGCTCACCGCCAACATGCGGCCCGTCATCAAAGCTTCCGAAGCCCTTGGCGTTGCCGCGGGCCGCGCGTTCCTGATCGAGCACTTCGGCGGCGTGCTCACAAAGGCTGGTCTCACACCCGAATCGGGCTTCGTGGAAATCCCGCGCGCCGGCTCGGGAGTTCCGGACTTGGTATACAAGCTTCCCAACGGCCAGTTCATCGTGGTGGAATGCAAAGGAGGCGAATCGGGGCTTGGAACCCGGCTGTCCGCCGATAAGACGCATCGTGTCGAGCAAGGTCACATCGAATATCTGAAAAGCCTGGCATCCAACATGGCGAACTCGTCAACCGATCCTGCGATCCGAAAACTCGGCGAAGAGCTCCTGCTGGCGGCAACGAAGGGGCCCATGCCCGAATACTGGAAGGTGCAGCAGCCCTTCGATGAGACGACCGGCCGCGCCGGCGCCCCGTTGGTTTCCCAGTTCGACTTGCCGAAAATCGAACCAAAGAACGCCTCGGATGCGCAGAGCGCGCCAGACGAGAAGAACGCGGCCGAGGCGGGACCGGAGACACCATGACCCAACAGCGCGATGCATGTGCCGCCGGGCTGGATTGGCCGGGCCGCCTGAAGTTTCAAAACCGCTTGCGCGATGCGGTTCTTTCGCGTGGGCCATCCGCCGAAGACGGCCGGGATTTGGCCAACGTGGATTTCGCCCGCATCGCGCTCATGACCGTGTTGCCGAACCAGGAGGTGGAGTGCGCCGCCGCCGTCTGCGAGGCGGCGGCGGCCGGTGCCGCGGCGGCTCTGTCCCGCGTTATGAAGGGAGGCGGCGTGACGATGGAATGGCCGGACGGCGCCCAACGCCGAATGCCAACGGCCGCCGGGGCCCTCGATCCGGCGTGTTGGCTGCGCTCCGTGGCCTGCGCCTTGGTGGCCCGCGATGACGATGCCGTCGAGGTGCTTTGCGAGCCGGTCCACATTTCCGCGGCACAGTTGCCGGCGAAACTCGCCGACGATTTCTGGCCGTTCCTCTGCGCCGCGGTTGCGACCGTTGTGCGGGATCCTTCCAGCGCGGCCGCTTGGCTTGACGACGCCGAGCGGCTGATGGCTCCTGCCCGGATCGGCCAAGCGGATCCCCTGACCGTGGCCTTGGAGTTTCGCCCGTTGGCAGCCCTGGTTCGCGCGCTCGCCAAACCCGACGGCGATTTCGATTCGGCGCTGGCCCACGCGTTGGCGGCATATCGCGAATTGTTTTCCCGCCGCGAGCCTTCCGCCGATCCGGCGCAATTGTTCCACCTGGAGGCGCTTGGCCTCGCTGCACTAGCGTTCGATCGCCAACGCCCCTTCGACCCTTCCGGCCTGCCCATGGCACTCATGAAGGGCGAGTTCCCGCGCCGTCCCGTCACCGTCACGTTCGAATACGCACCGCTCCGGGCGGAGCGCATCGAGGATCCCATCCGATTTCTCGATCTGGAAGGCTTCCCGCGCTCCGCCCGCAAGCACTCCGTCGTCGGGCGCGGAGGCGCGTTGCTGGCGGTCTACACACTCGCCGGCCGCACCGGTTGCCCGCGCGCCCGGGCAACCTTTGTTCTGGAGGGCGGCGACCCCGCTACGCCTCGCGCCCTGGACGCCGGCGATCTAATGCTCCTCAGCGATTTCTATGCGCAGCAGGCCGAATCGCCGCTGGCGGCTGGCGACGAGAAAGCCGCCGCCGGTTGGCTTTCCCAGGCGGTGGAATCGATTGACACCGTTCTGGCGACCGTCGTTCCGCCAGCCGATGCCGTTCCCGCTTGCGAGTTTTTCACCGAACGCGGACGCCGTGCGCGGGATGCCGAGCCCGGCCGTTTCCGGCGCGAACGGCTGGCCGCTTATCGCGCGACGCTCAACCAACGGCGCGAAAGCCTCAGCCGGCCGTCCGGCGAATCCGCCGCACGAAGCTTTGCGCTGCTCACCGCCGACGCGCTCGCTGAGGAAGTCCGGCCGCTTCTTTCGGCGTTGGCGAAGGATCGCTCGGGAGCGGTCATCAAGCGGCTGCGTCCCCGTCCGGAAGACTACGCTAAGGTCTTCCAGCCGGCGGTCGTGGAAGCCGCCCGTCACGCCTATGAGAGCCGCTGGGATGTGGGCGTCGCGATGTCGTTTCCGTCCAGCACTCAATCCGAGCTGCGGATCTTCGTGGCACCGGCCGGCCTGCTCGCTTCCGCCAACGATCTGTCGCGACATTTCCCAGGCGGCTATGCAGCCATCGCCCGCCACTTACAACCGCACAGCGTCTGGGCTGCCTGGACGTTCGTCGAACCTGGAGCAGATAGCGGCCTTGCTTTCGACGGCCTGGTGTGGTGCGACGACCACTGGGCGTGGTTCCCGAAACCCTACCGCTTCCTCGCGAACATTACTGAGACCGCGCATTGATATGGTCACGGCCCCGCTCTACGCGGCGCCTTGTCATGGCTTCACCACGGTCGAGATCGGAGGCCATTGCGTGTCCGAAGAAAGTGGTTTAGAATCAAAGAAGTAGAATGTCGGGGCGTAGCGCAGCCTGGTAGCGCACCTGCCTTGGGCGCAGGGGGTCGGGCGTTCAAATCGCCCCGCCCCGACCAACACAAACGGTGGAGAGTAAGAAGTCCTGGCTTCGGACGGCTATGCTCTTCGCGCAGGAAACGCATCGCACCCCTTTTCGTTGTGTTCTAAATCGCTGCCTGAACTGATAGCTGATGGCAATCCACTCATGCCGCTTAACGAAGCGAGTTACCATACACTACAACATTCCTTGCTAGTGGTAGAGTATTGCACCGCATGAGTCAGAAGAGGGCAATTGTGATCGGAGCGGGCCCCGCCGGATTAACCGCTGCGTACGAGTTGCTCGCGCGGACCGACATCAAACCGATCGTCCTCGAGAAGTGCGACTGCATGGGCGGAATCTCCCGCACGGTGAACTACAAGGGGAACCGGATCGACCTCGGCGGTCATCGGTTCTTTTCGAAGTCGGACCGCGTCATGGAGTGGTGGCTGCAGATGCTTCCCCTGCAAGCGTCCGAGAGCAGTCCGACGGCCATCAAGTATCATCGTATACAGCGAACCGTCACGCCATCCGCGTCCGGTCCTGAACCGGCCGCCGTGGATCGCGTGATGCTGTTGCGAAACCGCAAGTCCCGCATTTACTATTTGCGCCGCTTCTTCGACTACCCGGTGTCCCTCAGCAAGGACACACTCCTCAAGCTTGGCTTGTGGCGCACCTTCAAGATCGGGCTGAGCTACGTGCGGAGCGCGGTCTTTCCTCTCAAACGCGAAGAGACCCTGGAGGAGTTCTTCATCAACCGTTTTGGACGGGAACTCTATGGCACGTTCTTTAAGTCGTATACCGAAAAGGTCTGGGGCGTGCCGTGCAGTCGGATCGGCGCCGAGTGGGGTGCGCAGCGCATCAAGGGCCTCTCAGTCTGGTCAACGCTGCTTCACGCTTTGAAGAAGGCTTTGAAGAGGGTCAGCCGCGACATCGGGCAGAAGGATACGCAGACCTCATTGATCGAACAGTTCCTGTACCCTAAGTTCGGCCCTGGACAAATGTGGGATGAGGTCGCGCGCCGCATCATAGAGATGGGCGGAGAGATCCGTACCGGCTACCGGTTCGAGCGGATCGTCACCGATGGCTGGCAGGTTCGGGCGCTACAGGCCACCGATTCCGTGACTGGGCGTACGGAGACCTTCCAGGGCGACTACTTCTTCTCTACGGCCCCGGTGCAGGAACTGATGAGGTCGTTCGACGTGGCGCCTCCGCAAAATGTGCTGGAAGTGTCGGACGGTCTGGTATATAGAGACTTCATAACGGTCGGCCTGCTGGTGCGCTCGCTCCGAATCCACGACGACACGCTGCAGGGGAAGCGGCTGATCACCGACAACTGGATCTATATCCAGGAACCCGACGTGCTGCTCGGCAGGCTGCAAATCTTCAACAACTGGAGCCCGTTCCTGGTGGCCGATCCGGCAAATGTCTGGCTGGGCCTTGAGTATTTCTGCAATGAGTCGGACGAGACGTGGAACCTCTCCGATGAGCGCATGATCGCTCTGGCGAGTCAAGAACTTAGCAAGATCGGCATCATCGACCCAACCGAGGTGCTCGACGCCACGGTCCTGCGAATGGAGAAGACCTATCCCGCGTATTTCGGCACCTATGACCGATTCGGAGAGATTCGCGCGCACGTGGACCAATATGCGAATCTGTTTCTGATCGGCCGCAACGGCATGCACCGTTACAACAACCAGGACCACTCCATGCTGACCGCCATGATGGCGGTGGATGACATCGTAGCCGGTAAGACCGACAAGGCCAGTCTCTGGGAGGTGAACACCGAGACGGACTATCACGAGTCTAACGACGGACCCAAGTGACCGGTCGAGCCTGCGAGTCGTCCACGGATATCCCAGCTAGCTTGCCTGCGAGGTCCACTCGGCAAGCTAAGTTGCTGTAGCAACTGCGAGCGTCGTGTTCGATCGGTTCGGACGTAATGCCAGGATGATTGCAATGCTTGGTCTCACGCCACACGCGATCCGCGGCACGATCGCCATCGGCCTCAACCTGGGCCTCCCTCCCTTCTTCAGTGTGGCTCAACTGCGCGGGAAGTCAACGGTGTGCCAGCAGCCATTTAGAGCCATCAGCCGCTACATATTGCTGACACCGGCGGTATCGGCCAATACAGGTGGCGGCCAAACTGGGCTATCTTCACTCCAATAGAAAGCTGCAGGGCGAGCCAGATCGTTCCGCGATCTCATAAGTATCTCCGATATGGGCAAGACTGAGGACGTCTTTATCGGCGCGGCTCTTCCGTCAGCCCTCAGTGAATCTGGTGCCCACTTCAAGATAGGTACACCGACGCGCCAGGTCGCCGCAGCCTACTTAGTTGCCTTCGCTTCAGTGATGCCAAGATCGGTCAGGACCTTTGGATTTGCCTCGTCCATCGCCAGCAGGTTGTGACAGGCGTTGCAATCCTGAGTAATACTCTGGCCGTTCTGGGCGTTGTGGCTTCCGTCGTGACAACGGAAACAACCGGGGAAATCGGTGTGGCCGATGTTGAGTGGATACTTACCCCAAGTGACATTCATGTCGGGGAAGATATTGCGATTGTATATGGCCAACACCTGTTTGGCGGAAGCGGCAACCTCGGATTGCCGGGTAGACCAAACCGCCGGGTAGCTTTGGCGGTAATACTGCTCGAACGCGGCGGGAATCCGGACGGCCGCATCCTCGCGGCTCTTATAGGTCACCTTTAGGATTTCGAGCGCCCTCTTGCGCGCAAACGGCAGCGCGGGCGATACCGAGCCGGCCGCCATGGCTTTGTCCAGCGCGCGCTCCGGCACATCATAGGCGTGAGATGGCCGGTTGTGACAGTCGATGCAATCCATCTCGCGCTCTTTGAGCCCGGCGCCGTCGGGTTTCGCGCCGGCGGCGAGGTAGAGAGTCTTGCGGCCGTTATCGTCGTACTCCACCCAGGGGATGTTCTGGCGCGCTTCGTCGGAGTGCCTATAGCGGATGACGACGCCCACTCCCAGGTGCGTAGTGTGGATGCCGATGCCGTGGTTGCCGCCGCCCACCTTCATCAGTAACACGTCTTTCGTGGCTGAGTTAGTCTCGTCTTCGGCAAAGTGGGTGATGACCTCGATGCGGTCCGCGGCATACTTCTGCGGCCAGTGGCACTGCTCGCAGGTTTCCCGCGCGGGCCGTAAGTTATGCACGGGAGCTGGAATCGGCCGCGGATAGGTATTGAAGGTTACCGCGAACACCTGGCCCAGGCCGGAGAGCTTGCTTTGCACGAACCAGGAAGCGCCAGGCCCGATATGACACTTGACGCAGTCGACCTTGGAATGAGGCGAATCCTGATAGGCGGTGTACTCGGGCTGCATCACGTTATGACAGGTCTGCCCGCAGAAGGTGACCGAATCCATGTAGTTGATGGCGCCGTAGCTGAGTTGGCTGGCGATGGCTATGTTGGCGCCAGTGGTGATGAGAACAAAATAGACCAGCCTGCGCAGCTCCGGGTTGCGCCACTCGGGCCTGGGAAAATCCGGTGGATAGATGCCGGTGTGCCTTTCGCGTTTGCGCTTGAGCGACATGCCGAGCGGAATGAGAAACAGACCAAAAAAGAATGGCCCCGGCAGCACAAGAAAGGCCAGAATGCCCATGTAGGGGTTATCCACTTCGCCGCGCAATGTCGTGGGCAGAAGGAAGAGCCAGAACACGGTAGCGGTGGTGACCAGGATCACGCCAGTCAGGCTGATCCAGTTACTGGACAAGTGAATGACCGGGGACAGCCAGCCGCCGAGCCGGCGGTTTGGTGGATTGGGCGTCATGGCGGGTGATCAGTCTCCTATAACTTCCTGCTCGTGCGCGTCCGCGTGCGGTGTGCCGTGCGAGTCGTCCTTCCTCACACTATAGCCAGTCAGAAATGCGGTATTCAGAGGATAGACGTCGGGATCGAAGATGACCGAATAGAAGTGCCAGACCACGATGGCCAGCGCGGCCAGCAAGGCTTCATAGAAATGAACCGACGTCGCCACATCCAGCCAGAGCTTGGGAAGCAGGCGCAGGGCCAGCGAGTTGGCCCACAGCATAATTCCACTGGCGGTCATCACAACCGCGCCCCAGATCACAGCCCAATACTCGGCCTTTTCGATGTAGCTATGCGAGGAGCGCGGCGGCGGTGCGTCTCCCAGGCCCAGGTTGTAAGCGAAGTTAGCGCTGGCTTCGCGCGCGTCGCGCACTTTGGGAATCATTTCCATCCAGTGTCCGCGCAGCTTGCGGCTCACGATGAGCGACACCACGTGAGTAAGGCTCACGGCCATGAAGACCGACGCCGCCACGCGATGAATCAGGCTGCGCATATCATGCCCCTCGGCTATAAGGGCCAGCGGACGCGCCCACCACTGGTCGGGGAACTTGAGCGCGAAGCCGGTCCACGCCAGAGTGAGAAACGAGAGCGCCAGCAGGGCGTGCTGCACCCGTTCGAACGGCAACATGCGGAGCCCGCTGGGAGCGCGGCTGGGCAACGGGCCCGCGACCGAGCCGAAACGCGCGCGAATCAGTTTGCGGAACCAGTCGCCGCCATTGTGCAGCAGCATGAGGCCGATGGTGACCGGGATCACCAGCAGGTAGAACTGGCGAATCCACGCGAGCGCCGGCGGCTCGCCCGCGCCGTTCGCCACGTGCACCTGGCCGATGGCGAATCGCTCGCCGGCGCCCGGATGGCATTGGCCGCATGTCTTGGGCAGGTTCTTCGGGTTGATGGTGGAGCGCGGATCGGAAGAGGCCAGAATGTTGTGAATGCCGTGGCAACTGGCGCAGTTGGCGACGGTCTGCACACCTTGCTTGGCGGCGAGCCCGTGGTAGGAAGCGTCGAAGCTCACCAGGCGGTCGGATGGCATGCCGAACTTGCGGCTGAGCCGGACGTCTCCGTGACAACTGCCGCACGTCTCGCGGATGTTGGCGGCGTTGACCGGCGAGGCGGCGTTGCTCGGTTTGATGATCTTGTGCTCGCCATGGCAATCGGTGCAGAGCGGGGCCTGCGTGATGCCCTTCGCCACCGCCTGTCCGTGAACACTGCCGCGGTATTCTTCGGCCACGGCGGCGTGACACATGCCACAGGTATCGGGCACTGCCGTCCGGAAGGCGGGCGAGGCGGGCGGCAACAGTTCATGCGCGCTGCCATGGCAAAGGCCGCAATCGGGCGCGCTCTCATCGCCGTGCTTGCGCGCCTGGCCGTGGACACCGCTTTCGTAATCGCCGGCCTGATCGGCGTGGCAGTTCGCGCACTGCGGTTTGGGTATGCCCGCCTTGTGCGGGTACGTGTCGTGCGACTCGTGACAGGTGTCGCAAGTCAACCCTGCATGCGCGCTCTTGGGCAGCTTCTGCGCCTGGTCGTGACAGCCGGCGCAGTCGAGCGAAGGAGCCGCCACCATCCGCCCGGCAGCAGCCCAGAAAACAAAAGCCAGCAGGGCAATTCCCGGCCGCGCGCCAACCCGAGGAATCGCCCGCATTCCGCCGTTAGACCCCCGACACCCAGCTCTGATACACGTACACGGCGCCCAGAATCGCGCCGTATACGACCGTGGAAGCAGTCAGGATCTTTCCCCACTTGTCAATCTGATCGAGCCTGTGGGCAATGGCTTCCTGTTGCGACACGACCGGACCACCCGCCTCGCTCACGTGAATCAGGTCGTCTTCACCCGCCGACACAAATCTGCGGTAAACGAGCAAGCCGATCACCACCAAGGCCAGCGCAACCCAAAGCACTACAAACGGAGTATAGGGACTCATTGAAACCTCCTCGTTGTCTGCGTTGTGGAATTGTCGAAGATCGAGCGCGCCGCCATCGGCGAACCCGACTTGTCATATGCCGGTATGAAGGCGCTCATGCTGCTGGAGCCTCGGCCAGACTCGTTCCGGATATTGCAATCCCATTCTAACTGAACACGCAACAAGCGAAAAGGGCTCCTTATGCGGACTCGAGGGGCAGAGCACGCTAAAGGCCGCAGAGAAATGGAACCTAAGTTATTGAATTTTACAACGTCTGCTGGGGGGATGGCCGTGGTGTGGGGCTATTGGCGCAGAGTCGCCTTGCACAATGGGGGAAATTCCGCCCAAAACGTCAGATTTGCCGGAATTTGCAACACGCAGTGCGGCGGCCATCACGGCTAGTAACACGGTACTCATAGGATCGTTTTGGGAGAGCACAGAAACCAGGCCCGCGTCCCAGGCTTGGGCCAGCAGTTGCGGATCCTGCCGGGTAATCAACACGATCCGTTCGGGGTGAGAAAGGGGGAGGGGCAGAAGCCCGAAAGCGGCCTCGTCTAGCACGAGAACAGAATCCGCGCCGGAATCCGGCCTGGCAACCGATTCGACGTGCCATGAGCAACTGCGGCACAGAGCTTCGCGCAGCGCGGCCGCATAAGCGCCGTCGGCAAGCGCAAGCTGAACTGTATGCAACACGGCGGACTTCATGCCTCCACCCGCCACGGGCTATTTCTTTTCCTGATAGCCGTCGAGGCTCTTGTGCTGGTGATAATACTGGCCGGCTGCCGTCAGGTTCTTGTTCATTTCGGCCTTATCCGCCGACACCTTGGCGTGGCAGTAGACGCATTGCTTCTTGGTAGCCTTCATGTAGTCCGTAGTGGCGAACGAGGCTGTCGTCGAAACCAGGAAACCGCCCAGCAGGATGGCAGCGGGCACGATGACTTTCAAATGGGACATGGCACCTCCATGGCGCAAGTTTGCAATTGCATCGCCACGGCCAAATCCCTGCTTTCCGATGGTGTTAGCGCCCAACAAGCGGCCGCAGGCGGGGCAATTCCCCCGTTTGGCGGGCGGTCGGCTGGGGGTAGTGCCCCAACAGGTCTGCTATACTGAGGCCAAATCGTGCTGTAATGTCGAAACTCACACCTGCATGGCAGAGGGTTGGTGTTCTGGAGTCGGTTTTCGATCAGCTTTCCGATGCGCTGGTCCTTTATGACCCGGAATTCAGGGTCACCGGCGTCAACCGGGCGGCCGAAAAACTGTTTGGCATCGCTGCGGCCGACATGCTGGGCAAGCACTGCCAGGAGGTTTTCAAATGTCCCGTTTGCGAACCGGGCTGCGGCGTGTTGGTGGGTTTGAACCAGGCGCCCAACGCGCCTTCTTGCACAGTTCGTCTGCACACCGAAAACGGTAGGGAGCGCCTGGTGGTGATGCACACCACGCAGATGTTCGACGAGAACGCGCAGCTCACCGGGGTGGTGGCGACCATCAAGGACGTCACCGACGAAGCGGCGCCGCAGCGGCGCGAAGTGATCGCCGAATCCGGCCCGATGCGCGAACTGGCGAATTTCGTCCGCCGCGTGGCGGCCAGCGAAGCTACCACGATCCTGCTCGATGGGGAAAACGGAACCGGCAAGGACCTGATCGCCAAAACGCTCCACTATCAGAGCCTGCGCCAGGCCGAGCCGTTTATCGCCATCAACTGCGCGGCGATTCCCGATTCGTTGCTCGAGAGCGAATTATTCGGTTACGAAAAAGGCGCCTTCACCGACGCGCGGACGCAGAAGCGCGGCATTTTTGAGCTGGCCGACAAGGGGACCCTGTTCCTGGACGAGATCGGCGAGATTCCGATGATGCTGCAGGCCAAGCTGCTGCGCGTGCTGGAGGAACAGACCTTCCGGCGCCTGGGCGGGCTGAAGGACATCAACCTGGATCTGCGCGTAGTGGCGGCTACCAATAAGAATCTGCGCGAGGCGGTCAAGGAAGGCGCGTTCCGGCAGGACCTGTACTTCCGCCTGAACGTGATCCAGATATCCATCCCGCCTCTGCGCGAGCGTCTGGACGATATTCTGCCGCTGACACGCTTCTTCATCGACCACTACAACCACAAATTCCGGCGCAGCATCGAGGGCGTAAGCGACGCGGCTGCGAAGCTGCTGTTGTCGCACGACTGGCCGGGCAACGTTCGCGAACTACGCAACGCGATCGAGCGCGCCATGATCCTGGAAGAATCGGCCCTGATCACGGCGCCGAGCTTGCCGATTAGCGTCGCTCACTCCGATTCGGGAACGGCGCTACCGGTGACGCAGGCCACCGAAGCGGTCACCGATGGCCTTTCGCTCGAAGACAACGAACGCAGCCTGTTGGCCCGTGCACTCGAAAAGACCAACGGCAATCAGACGCAGGCCGCGCGGCTGCTGCGCGTCACACGAGACACGCTGCGCTACAAGATGAAGAAGTTCAATTTGCGCTAAGAGCGCGGGTGCGTGCCGGGCACACTGTGCGCGGTTCCGCACGGAGTTCGGAGATGTGCGGCCGTGGTAAGTTGGTCGTTTCAGGAGATCGTCGGCAACCTTTTGTGGTGGGGCATGCTTTAGCTTGCCCAGATAGCCATTTTGGCCATCTCGGGCGGTAGCCGGCAACGTGCGAGGTGCTAGGAAACGCTTCGGTGGGATAGTTGGTTCGGAGCGAAGCTGGGGCGCGTCGGTGACACGATTCTCTCAGTTTCCGAACGGAGGGCAGGCGTGAAACTATATCGAGCGATCATCGTGGGTTTGCTGGCGGCGATGCTGGCGGCTGCGCAATCGGCGCGCCCGCCGCGTGTGGCGCTGGTGAATATTCAGGACGCCATCCTGGCCACCACCGACGGCCAGAATGAAGCCAAGGCGCTGGACGCCGAATTCGGGCCGCGCAAAGCGGCTCTCGATGAGGATCAGAAAGCCATTACGCAAAAGCAGGGCCGGCTGGATCGGGAAAAGCTGAGCGACGACGAGCACAAGAAACTCCAGAAGGAGATCGACGACGCGACCGTGGTGCTGAACGCCAAGATGGACCAGGCCGACGCCGACCTGGACCGGGCGCAGAAGAAGACGCTGGCCGGACTGGGCAAGAAGATGATTGCGGTGATCGTCGAGTTCGCCACCAGCACCGGCTATGCGATGGTGTTCGACACCAGCACATCGCAGGCGCCACTGCTGTATGCCGACAACGCGACGGATATTACCAGCGAGGTAATCGCGGCTTACGAAATCCGGCACAAGGCCGCCGCGGAGCGCTGAAGCGTGGGCACCGGTGGGGCAGGTTTCAACCTGCCAACGCCCGCTTGCGGGCGCGTTTCTTTTCGTCTTCCAATGCTGCTTGCGGCGATGGCCTGCGCCCTCTCCGCGCAAAGCGTCGATATCTACTCCGAATTCTCACGCATCGATCCATTCGGCGAAATCGTCCCAGCCGACCGCGGCGGAGAGCCGCGCGAAATTCTCTCGCCGGCGGTGGCGCGCAATGCGTGGGCTTCGTTCCACGTCGTGATTACGGCGCCGCCCAGAACCACTTACCTGCTCTACGTGGTGCCTAATCCGCTCAACGCATGCCGCGTGGCGCTGTACCGGGAGCATTTCGAGAAAACGCCCGCCGCGTGGGTGCCCGACCGGCTCACCGAGTTGACTCGCCTGCCCGATTTCGGCGTGATGCCCGATCCGGCCGATGGCGTGGACGGCCAGACCACGCGCGCCTACCTGCTGGATCTTTGGATACCGCCCGACGCAGACGTTTCGCGGTTCCGGCTGGAGGTGCAGTTGAAGGTGGGCTATTGGGTGGTACGGCCGATGGAGGTGCGCGTGATCGCGCCACGCGCCCCCGATCTTCCTGTGTCAACCGGGCCGGTCCCTTTGCCGCCGGCTTCGGCCGGCGCCGATGCCGTAGCGCTGGGCGCGCTGTTGGATTACAGGAACCGCACCTATCCGCCGCCGGAAACTTTGCGCGCCATCATCCGCCGCAACGCCGAGCAGGATATGGCGCTGGCGAGCCGCCTGGATCAAGAAGTCGCCGGTCCGGATGCCCTGCGCCAGCGTTGCGACGCCCTCAAGACGGGTAGCGGCGATAACGCGATCCCGCGCGCGGCCGACGCCGAGTGGTACCTGCGCCTGCGCGATTGGATCTACGCCGAAGCTCAGCGCAAGCCGTTGGAGTTCTGGTAACGGCAAGAGCGAACGGCAATCCGCCGTCGCCCATCCGTGCTACGGGCCAAAACCACTCCAAGGGCACGACAGGCCGAGCGTTTGAGTAGAGTGCTGGGTTTAACGTGCGGCTCTTCGGGCACGTAACCGATCTTCTTCTGGAAAGCGGTGAAATCGTCGTACACAGTGCGGCCGTTGTAGAAGATCTGACCTTCGGGTGGTTCGATGAGGCCGGTCATCATCTTCACGGTGGTGCTTCCGCCCGCGCCGTTGGGTCCGAGATAACCGAGGATCTCGCCGGGCTGGAGGGTGAAGCTGACCTGTGTCGCCGCCGGCGTGTGGTGGTAGAACCTGGTGTGGGCGCGCGCTTCGAGTATGTCCGAAGCCCTGCAGAAGTTGGACTCCGGGAAGGGGAGGTTGGTTCCTGGGCGGGATGTGGTAGTCTGATGCACGGCCCAGGCAAAGCGTTAGTGTTTGATTAGTGGACAGTCTCCATATTGCCGGCGATCCGGCAGGAGCCGGCGATACACCAGTTCAGCGGCTAGGGCGTGTTATGGCTTGGTGGCAGTCGTCCGCCCATTTCCGAGTGTGTCAGCCGCGCGGGAATCGGACTCCAGGCGGCTTGGTGTCGATTTACTCGTGCTCATGGCGGGGTGGAACGTCCACGGTGTTTGCCAGCGAAGAAAGCACAAGAAGAGTTAATGGGACAGTGATCGCATTTGGGATTGCTGCGTTTGCAAAGGGTCTGGCCGTGGCGTTTCAACAGCAGGTATGCGCGTGTGCGAGCGTCAAAACTCTTAGGGACTTCCGCTTCGATCGCCTCCTGCGCCTCTCGGTACGTCACGCCGTAGTTCTCGCGCTCCTGGCCGCGCTGGATGCGCACAAGCACATGCGGGCAATTTGAGGGAACAGCGGGAACCGGCGCAATTCCCCCAAAGAGCAATATGCGGTCTGCACCCGGATCGGCAATGTTCGGAAACCGTTTTAGCGCCTGGCGAACCTTTGTCAGCGGTCCGGCGAGGGCCGCGCGCAAATCGCCGCCGTACTCATCCTGAATCCGGGCAGCGATTTCCATAAGGCGCACCGCTCGGATTTCGGGAACCATGCCGCCCGGCTTCAAGGCCCGCGCGAGCCTCGCGGCGCCGGCTGCGAGGAGTTGCCGTGGCTCTACGCCGACCTCCGTGTTCAATGCCTCCCACCCTTTCTGGCAGGCGGCATCACTCGCTGGATATCCGCAGTGCCACCACACCAGAAAATCGTAAGGGTCGGTTGGCCAGCACGGCTTCTGATTCCCGTAAAGAGACTCCAATTGTCGCAGGATTCCCGCGATGTTTGAATCAACTCTTTGCATGGGCTGCCACGATAGTATAGCCTAGGTGAACGTGTTAACTCCGGAGGTCATCCGGGCCCAGCCGAATCCTGCGGTCGGCCACATCCGCGGGTAGGGCGTTACACGTCAACTTGACGCGATGCGGACTTCACGCGGCAATCTTTCAGCCCCCCGTCCGTGGCGGCTTTCTCTGAGTGGGCGACTTCCTGCTGCCGCCCTCCCAAACGGGTGAGGGTCTGGCCGATAGGGCATACCGAATGGGTAAAGGCGCAGCGCTTCGACCAGCCGCTCCGGGAGGCGACGCTCGCTTGGCCCGCTCCACCCGGAACCCGTACGCCGATTAGCTGGGCGCTAGCTCGCTGAGGTAGCACGGGTATGACGCCTGGGCGCTACTCACCTCGGTCAGGTCAACCTCGATGCTGCGGACGGGGCTCTGAGCGCTCGTCTCGGCGATCAAGTCGCCAGAAGGCGCGAACGCAAAGCCCCCACCTCCGAAGCCGACCTCTCCACCGACCCGATTCGACGAGACGACGTAGCACCCAGAGACGATGGCGGCCATCGCAGCCGCTGTCTTCCAGCGGGCGTGGGAAGAGCCGGCCGCCCGGGGGGCGGCGATCACGTTCGCCCCGCGCCGACGGTAGTGCCGCGCCCACTCATTGAACATCAACTCGCTGCAGAGGAGCACCCCCACGACGAGTTCACCCACCGACACCGGCTCGAAGCCAGGACGAGTCGTGGAGAACCATCGGGCTTCGTAGAAGCCGGGCTGATCCGGAAAGTAGTGTTTCTGGTGGACGAAGCGGAAACCATGTGGCTCGACGAGCGAGGCCTCGTTGACCAGTCGGCCTTCCGAGAGGATGGGAGCGGAGGTCATCACCGCGCGGGCATCTAACGCGCGGAGGGCAGCGACGCCGTCCCTGTGGAGCCTGACGCTCGCCGCGGCACGAGCCGGATCCACCCCGGGGGTTGTTGCGAGCCAGGATCCGAACGGAAGCTCGTTCATAACCATCAGGTCAGGGGCTTCGGCCGCGACGCGCTCGGAGAGCCGGGCCCAGCTTGCGTCTTCGGGTATGGTCCCGTCGGGCAACTCGCAGAAAGTGATACGCATTAGTGGAGTCTACTTGTAGTAACGGGGCAAAATCAACTGCAGCATTGCAGGTGCAGCGGTGCCGGCCGAGTGCGCGACTCGGAGAAACCGGGGGGCCCTGTGCGTGCAAATCCGCCTGTATGGCTGATCCCGTGAAACGCCGCCCCGCGGCATCCAAGTCGACGGATAGTCGCCATCTCGTTGATTGGAGCATACGGCCGACTGCTTCGGCCGTATGACGCGCTACTCGGAGCCTCCCCTCACCGGAAATTGTGTACTTCGGCCGCGGCGCCTTCGGGCAGGGCGGCGACTCTCGCGGCTTTCACCGAGACCACGCCATCGACGTTTTGCAGCGCGCCATCGATCAGCAGAAAACGCTCGGTCAGGACTACGAGTTTGCAGCGATCGAAAGTTTTCGGATCGATGATGACGTTGAAGATGCCGGTTTCATCTTCGACGCTGAGGAAGACGAAGCCCTTGGCGGTGCCGGGGCGCTGGCGCACGATCACAAACCCGGCGATCCGCACGGCGCGGCCGTTGGGCAGGCGCGCGAGGGCGGCGGCGCGGGTCACGCGGTCAAGCGTGAATTCCAGGCGCGAGGAAATTTCGAGCGTGGATGCGAGCGCTTCGGGCAGGTCGGCGAACAGGCGCGCCATTTCCGCCGGAGTTTTCACGTGACGTTCGCCGTTGCGCTCGAGCAGCCGGCCGGCGCTGGCGAGCGTGACATGGTTGCGGATGCAGGTGAACACGTCCAGCAACTCGCGCCGGTCGGGCGTCGAGTAGGCCGCGCCGTTGGTGGCAACCAGCGGGATGCGCAAACGCCGCGCGCGTTCAACGATGGCCTGGTTAGCGGCGTCCTCTTCCCGAAGGTGGTGGCGCTGCAACTCGGCGTACACGTTCGAGCTGCCGAAGATATCGAGCAGCCGCCGCTCGGGATGGCGCGTGAGGCAGATCAGGCCGCGCGCGAATTCGGCCAGCTCATCGAGTGTGGCCGCGCCTTCGCCTTGCGCTCAGGCCCCGGCCATCTCTTCCGGCACCGAAGCGCCTTCGAGGAAACTGAAACCGGAGCGTGCGTGCAGTTCTACGTACATGGAAGTGGTTACAGTCTGTAGGGGCCGGGCATGCCCCAGGCTTGTCCAAGTTAGGTTTCGGAAAGACCGGCGGAAGCTCTGCTAATGTGAGCTTGAGTTCCGAGCAAGGACCAATCTCAATAAACGGAGTCTTCCGCCT